>Ga0316628_100000018_pt1 | contig 145976 bp, 145 predicted proteins | sample OWC_Aug_M2_C1_D5_FD_207648 | JGI IMG/M metagenome (GOLD analysis project Ga0316628, IMG submission 207648) | Wetland soil microbial communities from Old Woman Creek delta, Ohio, United States - OWC_Aug_M2_C1_D5_C | ecosystem: Environmental > Terrestrial > Soil > Wetlands | place: USA: Ohio...
AAAAGCGGCGATGTCTTGGCTCATGATCAACGGCAGCGCCCGTTCGATCCGGTCGTTGTCCCAGTCCCACCAGCGAATTTTCAGCAGCCGGGCGGTGGTGTCTTCGTCGAAGCGTAGCTTGACCACGTGCGCCGGGTCGGCGGCGGCGATGGCTTGACAAAAACTGACAGCGAAAAAAACGGGGCCTTGCTTGCGCAAGGCCCCGCTCGGAACGACCTGATAAGGGCTTACTTCCCTAAAGTGAAGCTCCCTTGAGAGAGCTGACCGATCCAGTTGAAGGCATTGGTCACGCTCTTGCCTGCCAGCACCGGGATCGCATAGAAGGTATACGTGCCGGTCGGCAACTCCAGCGGCAAATCCGTCACCGACAATACCGAACCACTCATATCCGGCACTAGGGTATTACTCAAATACGGTGCCATCGTCGCGGTAAAGATCGGCGTGCCGAAGAAGCCGGCCGACTGTAGATACAACAGCTCGCCATCGGGTAGCTGCAGCGCGACATAGATGTCGAAGCGGCTCGACTTGCTGAAATTCCTCAAGCAGTACTGAACATCGAGCGAGTCGCCGACCAGCTTGAACTGACCGCCCGCGACCGTGATCGCTGCCGTGTTCTTCGCCGTGCCGGTACAGGCATTGGTGCTCGAAGGCGGGGGCGTGTTCGTTGCCGCCGTGATCGTCACCGTCGCGGTGGCCGACTTGGTCACACCGTTCTCGACATACGAGGCATTGATCACCACCGCCGTATCCACCGTCACCGTACTGGCCGTGATCGTGCCGGTGGCGCTAATGGTGGCCGCCGCACCCAGCACCGTCGACCAGGTCGGGGTGACTGTCTTGCTCGGGCCGCTGCTGTAACTGGCATTGGCGGTACAGCTACCGGTTTGACCCGAAGCCACTGTAGCCGGGCAGGAGACGGTCAGGCCGGACAGGGCCGCCGTGGCGGCTGCCGTCGTGGCCGGGGCGGCGGTACTCTGAAGCGAGCAATTCCCCGCTGCATCGCAGGCGGCCACCGTGTAGCTATAGGTGGTGCCGGCGGTGAGGCCGGTATCGCTATAGCTGGTGACGTTGCCCAAGGTCGCGATCAATACGCCATCACGGTAGACCTGGTAGGCGGTGACGCCGATGTTGTCGGTGGCGGCGGTCCAGGCCAGGTTGATCTGGCTGGCGCCGGAGGCGGTGGCGGTCAAAGCAGCAGGGATCGTGGGGGCAAGCGTGTCAGGGGCCGCGCCAGTCGTGGCCGAGGCTGCTGTACTCTGTACCGAGCAATTCCCTGCCGCATCGCAGGCCACCACCGTGTAGCTGTAGGTGGTGCCGGCGGTGAGGCCGGTGTCGCTATAGCTGGTGACGTTGCCCAAGGTGGTGAACGGAGTTGTTCCACCGTCGCGGTAGACATTGTAGGCGGTGACGCCGACGTTGTCGGTGGCGGCGGTCCAGGTCAAGTTGACTTGGTTGGCGCCTGTGGTAGTTGCAGCCAAGTCGATTGGTACGGACGGTGATGTCGTGTCAGGGGGGAGGGCAACGGAGAAACCGTTAAGGGCTGTTGGGCTATAGCGATTTATTGCGTCACCAAGACCAAGCTGGCCATAGGTATTGCTACCCCATACAAATAATGTGCCGTCGAGTTTTGCAGCATATGAGCTGCTGTAGCCCGCTCCGATCAGGCCGTAGTGGTCTGTGCCTATCTGCGTGGGAGAGGCTAGGTTTGCAGTCGTGCTGCTATTGATGCCAAGCTGGCCGGCGCTATTGTCACCCCATGCCCACAGCGTGCCATCGGTTTTCAGGGCAAGGACATGGTTCCCGCCTGCCACAATGGCAATATACTTCCCTGCGACTAGTTGAGGGGTTTGTCGGTCAATCGTGTCGCCAAGGCCTAGCTCGCCATTGCCATTGTATCCCCATGCCCATAGGCTGCCGTCGGTGGCTTTGAAGGCGATGCTAAAACGATCCCCCGCATATATCGCAGTGAAGCCTGTGCCTGCCGATGTTAGCGGTGTGGGTTGGCTTCTGTTTGTAGTGTCACCGACGGCAATACCAAGCTGGCCAAATGTATTTCTGCCCCAAGCCCACAGACCACCATTGGAATCAAGGGCAAGGCTATGCTGGCCGCCGGCTGCTACTGACATAAATGTGATACCTGCAACTGATAGCTTTGTAGGCAACAGTTGGTCGCTTGCGCTATTGTTGCCGACTTGGCCATAGTCATTGCGGCCCCAGCCCCAGATGCTGCCCGATTTGAGGGCGAGAGTGTGGTAATGACCAGCAGATACCGCGCTAAAGTTGGTTCCGTCGACTGTTTGTACGGGGATTGGGATGTGCTGTTCCGTTGTATCACCAGTACCTAATTGCCCATAGGTATTGTTGCCCCAAGCCATCAAAACGCCGTCACCAGTCCTGAAGGCAAAGGATTGGTTCAAACCTGCTGATACGGACTTATAGCTCGTTCCGGAAGTAATTGGGATCGGCGTGGTTGAGCTTGTGGTGCTATTGTCGCCCAATCGCCCAGCGGTGTTGTCGCCCCAGGCCCACAAGCTACCATCAGGCTTAAGTGCCAGGGTATGGCTATAACCTCCGGATATTTGGACACCTGCTGCTAGGCTGGTAGATGGAAACAAGGCCGTAGTGCTTAGCAAGCCGAGCAGGCTTATGGCAAACGCATTGCCGCGAATGCGTGCCTTAAAGATCGTGTCCCAGTTCGCCAAGCGCAGCGTCTGCCGCCATGGCCGCCCTAAGGCATCGAGCAACCCACTCTTTACAGAAGTTCTCATGTCTGACTCCAATCGTTGAGGTTGGTGTTGATGGACAACAAAACCACGGTGCGAGGATTGGAGACGGAAAGGCGAGCGCGTGCCGGCGCCGAAGCGCCTCGCGTCGATGGCGATTGATTTGGAACCTACCCACCTTGGTATTCCACTCCCTGAGCGGTTTTGTTGTTATATGCGCGATTTGCTGATCCTGGGTCGGATCGTGAATCGTGCCAAAGTAGTGTAGATGGAGTGGGCGGGTCTTGTCAGCGAAAATTCGACGGGCCCGGCTGGTAGGGCAGCATGATTGCTGGTTGAGCTACTTTCGAAATGGCCGAAACGATGCTTTCCGCTGCTACGCGCGTTGCGGCAGCAGGGACTAGATTTCGCCGGCCTCGGCCGCCCGCAAAAAAGCGGCGATGTCTTGGCTCATGATCAACGGCAGCGCCCGTTCGATCCGGTCGTTGTCCCAGTCCCACCAGCGAATTTTCAGCAGCCGGGCGGTGGTGTCTTCGTCGAAGCGTAGCTTGACCACGCGCGCCGGGTTGCCGGCGGCGATGGCGTAGGGCGGCACGTCTTTGCTTACCACGGCGCGGGCGCCGATCACGGCGCCGTCGCCGATGGTGACACCGGATAGGATGACCGCCTCGGTGCCGATCCAGACGTCGTTGCCGATGCTGACGTCGCCCTTCGATGCGGGGTGGCCGGCGATGTCGCGCGCGGCGGGCCAGAACACGTTGAACGGGTAGGTGCTCACCCAATCGAGGCGGTGTTCGCCGCCGAGGAAGATCTGCACGCCGTCGGCGATGGAGCAGTAGGCGCCGATCGCCAGTCGGGTCGTGTCGTCCCAGGCGTGGATGGCGGGGTTGCCGTACGTGCCCTTGCCGATGCGGTGTTGCGGGTAGCGCTGGCGCAGGCCCTTGGGGTCGTCCGGGTCGCGCCGCTTCGGCCGCTTGATCTTGGACAGGAGCTTGCGCAGGGACATGCTCGTGCGCGTCAGTCCGGCACGCGCACGATGCCGATGCCGAAGCCGCATTGCCCGGCGTCGTGGATGAATTCCTCGACCGGGGTTTCCTGTTTCAGCTTTTGCCAGAATTGGGCGACCTGGTTGGTCGGCAGCGGCTGTTTCTCGACGATGTCGTGGAAGGCGATGATGCCGCCGGGGCGGACGAACTCGCGGTAGTCCCGGTAGTCGGCGGTGACGCCGCCGACGGTGTGGTCGCCGTCGATGAACAGGAAGTCGGCCTTGCGCCCGGCCAGGGCGGCGGCCACGCGTTGCTTGAACTCAGGCCGGTGCGAGTCGCCGGACAGCAGGCTGACCCGGCAGCGCGATTGCGGCGGCGGGAAGTTGCTGAAGATCGGCGCCTGCCGGGACATGTCGTTCAGGTCGCAGGCGATGACCTCTTCCGACGCGAGATAGGACCAGAGCAGCAAGGTGCCGCCGCGCGCGGTGCCGATCTCGAGGATGACCTTGGGCTCGAGCGCCTGCACGGCCTTGGCCAGTTGCGTGATCTCCCACGGCACTTGCAGCGTCTGCACCTTCATGTGGCCCTGGCCGCCGAAGTGCATGGCCCAGTCGATCACCTCGTCCAGGCTGCGCGTGCGCGCATGGTATTCGGCTAAGCGGCGCTTGGCCTGCCAACGATGCAAGGGTAGGCGTAACCAGCGGGAAAGGTGTTTGAGCGGTCGATTCATGATGGGCTTGTTGTCGAGTTGTCGTTGGGTTGGTCGCCGAGTGCCGCGAGCAGGCCGCAGAGCAGCAGCAGCACGACGGGGAACCACCAGATCGTATAGAGCACGGGCTGGGATTGTAACGGAAACGCGATGATCGCCAGCGATGCGGCAAACGGCGCCGCTTGCCGGCGCTGCTCCGGCGTGGCGCGGCGGAACCAGCGGAGGCAGAGGGCAATGACCGCGAGCAGGCCGGCCAAGCCGGGGATGCCCGATTCGGCGGTGACCGACACGTACATCTGCTCGGCGTGGTAGACCTTTTCGCGGGTGAGGAAGAGATCGTCCGGCGGGGCATAGTGCTTGTAGGCCTCGCTGAAGGCGCTGGCGCCGACACCGATGAGCGGGCGGTCTTTGATCATCGCGGCCGCGTTGTTCCAGATGGTCAGCCGGTGGCTCAACACGATATCGATGCGATCGAACAGGCTGGCGTTGGCCGGTGTCTGGACGATGGTTTGGATGCGCTGCGAGATGGCGGGCGACAGATAGGCCATGCTGGCGCTGATCGAGAGTACCGCTAGTATGGCCAGTAGTCGTTGGCGGTTGCTCAGATGGAGCATCAAGGTGGCCGCGGCAAGGATCAGCAGCAGGATGCTCGAGCGCGAGCCGCTCATCGCGACGATGAAACCGGTCGACGCGATCAGGCCGAGCAGCGATAAAGGACGCGATTTTGCCAAGCCCCAGGCGGCAGCCGGCAGCAGGACGGCGATGAACAAGCCGAGATGCAGGTTGCCGGCGAAGGGTCCGACAATGCGGCCGTTGCTCATCGCTTGCCCCAGCAGGTCGCGGCCAAATAGCCATTGCAGGTAGCCGTCCAGGGTCCAGATCACGATCAGGGCGAGCAACCAGCGCAGCAGCCAGTCGCGGTCGGCATTCTGGCGCAGGCCTTGCAGTAGCGTGAGGCCGATCAGATAGAAGATGCCGAGGACGGCCAAAACCGCGAGGCTGCCGCCGAGACTGAATGAAGCGGGGATCGACAGCAAGACCGGTATGCCCAACAGCAGGAAGAGGCGGCCGAGGCGGCGCGCAGGCGCTGCCGAGAAATCGATGCGTCGATGCCAGAGCAGCCAGAGAGCGGCCAGCAACAGCAGCAGCGTAGGCAGGCGGGCGCCACTCCAGAACGGCTGCCACGCGATCAGCATCAGGCCGAGAAAGCGGGCCAGCATTTCAGCCGAGGGTCGGGTCGCGGACGAGTTCGTGATAGACATCGAGTGTGGCATCCAGCATGCGTTGCAGCGTGAACGGTTGAGTTTCGGGGACGCGCGGTGGCTTGTCCAGCCATTGCCCGATGCGTTCGGCCGCGGCGGCGATGTCGCCCGGTGCGACCGCACCTTCGGGCAGGATCGCGGCCAATTGCTCGCCGACGCCGCCGTGGCTATAGCCGACGGTCGGCACGCCCAGGCTCAAGGCTTCGACGGTGGTGCGGCCGAAGGCCTCCGGCTCGCGCGACAGCGATAGCACGACCTTGGAGATCGCCATGATCTCGCGCAGGTCGGTGCGGTGGCCGACGAAGGTGATCGCCTCGCCGAGGCCGGCGGCCTGCACCCGGGCGCGCAACTCGTCGAGGAAGGCGCGCCGGCGCGGATGCGGTTCGCCGACGATCAGGCCATGCGCGTTCGGCTGCGTGGCGCGAATGCGGCGCATGATCTCGATCAAGTCCTCTTGCCCCTTCCAACGGGTGATGCGGGCGGGCAGGGTGATGAGTTGCTTGTTCGCCGTTTGCGGCTGCTCGCGCTGCCAACGCGCCAGCCATTCCGCCGTGGGCCGGTGGCCGTGTGGGAAGGCCCGTGGATCGACGCCGCGATAGATCAGGCGCAGCCGGGCCGGATCGCAGGCCGGATAGTGGCGCAGCACATAGTCGCGGATCATCTCCGAGATCACGATGACCCGCTCGCCCTTGGTCATCACCGCGCTATAGGCGTTGACCGAATACGGGCCGTGCACGGTAGTGACCAGATGCGGCCGCGTATCCTTCGGCAGGCCGCGCCAGGCCAGATAGGCCACCCAGCCTGGCATGCGCGAGCGCACGTGCAGGATGTCGACCCGGTTGTCGCGCAGGAAGCGGCGCAGGCGCGGGATCAGGCGCAAGGTCCACAGACGCTTGCGGCCGATGTCCCATTGCACGTGCTCGCTGCCTTCGCGCACGAGTTGCTCGACCAGGCGGCCGCCGGCCGAGATCACGATGGAGCGGTGGCCGTGTTCGACCAGATGCTTGCCGACCTCCAGGGTGCCGCGCTCGACCCCGCCGGCATCGAGCGCGGGCAGGATCTGCACGACGGTCAGGCGTGGGGTGGTTTGCATGGTCAGTTGCCAAGCCCGGTTTGCAAGGTGCCGGCGACGACGCGAGCAGCGACGGCCATGCCGGCGCGATTCCAATGCGTGTCGTCGCGCCACCAGATGAATTCGCCGTGTTCAAGCCCGCGCATCGCGGCCTCGGTCAGGGCCGGGGTCAGGTCGACGCAATGCCAGTGCTGCTCGGCGCAGAGCGCGGCCAGCGCCTGCCATTGCGCATTGGGCAACGACGTGACACCCAAGGGTTGGGCATAGACGCGGTAATTGGTCGGGATGAAATAGATCGCCTCCATCTGCCGGCCCAGTTCGATCAGGTCTTGTCGCATCGCCGGGGGCATCGCGTAATGGCTGCGCCGCGTCACGTCGACATAGGGCGTATACAGGCCCATAGGCTGGCCGGCCACGGTCTTGATCTGCACATTGTCGGATTCGGCGATGTCGCGGGCGTAGCTTGCGCGTTTCCACAGCGATTTGGTGACGCGATAGAACGCGGTGTCGGTGAACAGGCCGTAATAGCGGCCGAGCCAACGCGCGACCGGCCCCAGCGTGCGCTGGGCTGCGTCTTCGTATTTGCCCTCCGGGAAGTCGTTGCCTTCGAACAGGAACAGCACGGTGTGTTCGGCCTCGGGGTGGCGTTGACGGAAGGCGCGGTAATAAATCAGATAATCGGACACGTCGCCGGGCTGGCCCAGGTTGTAGCTGCGAATACCCTGTTGTTGCGCGAGCAGTGCGGTGAGATTGTCTTGTTGGCTGTCCGCCATGCCGACCACGAAGGAATCGCCGAGCAAGACCGGCTCGCCGGCTTGGTAGTCGGTGTCGTTGCGAAAGCCTTCGCTGTCGGTGCGGAAGACGATATCCCGCTTCTGCGCCAGTGTGATGCCGGTCAAGGCTTGCAGATCGCCGTGCGGCACCCGCATGTGAATCGCGGTGTTGGGCCGGTAGGCGCGGTGGCCCTTGGCATAGTCCTGTATCGCCAATTGCTCGTGCGGCCGGTAATACATGGCGCGGTCCAGGCCGAGCAGATGAATCGCGACGGCGCCGAGGCCGGTGGCCAGCGCGAGCGACAGCGTGATCGCGGTGGCGGCCACGGCGCCGGAACGGAAATAGACGAAGGCCAGCACCGCCAGCACGACGGCCAACACGCTGGCCGGCAGGCCATAGAACAGCAACAGGTGCAGCGACGCCAGCAGGGCGATGACGATGCCGAGGTGTTTTTTCATCTCGGCTTCTTACCGCAAAGGACGCGAAGAAAGGCAAAGCAATTTATTGCGCCATGGTGCACCAAGTCTTTTCTTCGTGAACTTTGCGCTCTTTGCGGTAAAAACTGTTGTGTCCATCAATCCAGCTCGAACTGGTTTTTGTAATCGAGCTTCAGGCCCGGGTCCTGCTCTTCCTTGCGCAGCAGGCAATTGCCGACCGCGAGCAGCTCGATCTCGGTGCCCATGAAGCAGCGGAAGGCGTCGGCCGGGGTGCAGACGATGGGCTCGCCGCGCACGTTGAAGCTGGTGTTGACCAGGACCGGACAGCCGGTGATCGCATTGAAGCGCGCGAGCAGGCCGTGGAAGCGCGGGTTGGTCTCGCTGTGCACGGTCTGGATGCGGGCCGAATAATCGACGTGGGTCACGGCCGGAATGTCGGAGCGCGGCACCTTGAGTTTTTCGATGCCGAACAATTGTTGTTCCGCCTCGGTCATCGCCTTGCGGTGCCGCTCGGCGACGTCGGCGACCAGCAGCATATAGGGGCTGTCGCCGTCGAGTTCGAACCAGTCGGCCACGTGTTCGCGCAGCACGGCCGGCGCGAAGGGGCGGAACGACTCGCGGTACTTCACCTTGAGATTCAGCACCGACTGCATGCTGGGCGAGCGCGCATCGCCCAGGATGGAGCGGCCGCCGAGCGAGCGCGGGCCGAACTCCATGCGGCCCTGGAACCAGCCCAGCGCCTTTTCTTCGGCCAGGCCGCGGGCGCAGGCGTCGAGCAGGGCGTCGTCGTCGAGCACGCTGAACTTGGCGCCGGCCTCGGTCAGTTGCCGCTCGATCTCGGCCTGCTCGAAGGCCGGGCCGAGATAGGCGCCGTGCATCGCGTCGTTCTTTTGCACCCGCCGGGGCTGGTCGAGATGCAGGTGATAGCCGGCCAGCGCCGCGCCCAGCGCGCCGCCGGCATCGCCGGCCGCCGGTTGAATCCAAAGGTTTTTCGCCGCGCCGTCGCGCAGCACCTTGCCGTTGCCGACGCAGTTGAGCGCCACGCCGCCGGCCAGGCAGACGTTGGCGATGCCGGTTTCTTTAACGGCCGAGCGGACCAGGCGCAGCATGGCCTCTTCGGTCACCGCCTGGACCGAGGCGGCCAGGTCCATCTCGCGCTGGGTCAGCGCCTGCTCCGGCTGGCGCGGCGGCGCGCCGAACAGCTTATGGAACTTGGCGTTGGTCATGGTCAGCCCGGTGCAATAGTCGAAGTACGACATGTCCAGCCGGAAGCTGCCGTCCGGCTTGAGGTCGATCAGGTGATCGAGGATGGTCTGGGCGTATTTCGGCTGGCCGTAGGGCGCCAGGCCCATGACCTTGTATTCGCCGGAGTTGACCTTGAACCCGGTGTAATAGGTGAAGGCGGAATAGAGCAGGCCGAGCGAATGCGGGAAGTGGATCTCTTTCTGGATTTCCAGCCGGTTGCCGCGGCCGACCGCGAGCGAGGTCGTGGTCCATTCGCCGACGCCGTCCATGGTCAGCACCACCGCCTGGTCGAACGGCGAGGGGAAGAAGGCGCTGGCGGCATGGCTCAGGTGGTGCTCGGAAAACAGCAATTGTTGTTCGACGTCGAAGCCGGGCGCGAAGGCCTGGAGTTCCGTCTTCAGCAGGTCCTTCAGGAACAGCTTCTCGCGCAGCCAGACCGGCATGGCCATGCGGAAGGAGCGAAAGCCCTTGGGCGCGAAGGCGAGATAGGTCTCCAGCAGGCGTTCGAACTTGAGCAGCGGCTTGTCGTAGAACACCACGCGATCGATCTCGGCCATCGCGATGCCGCCGGCCTGCAGGCAATAGTCGATGGCGCGCGCCGGGAAGTTCTCGTCGTGCTTCTTGCGGGTGAAGCGTTCCTCCTGAGCGGCGGCGACGATCTCGCCGTCGCTCAGCAGCGCGGCGGCGCTATCGTGGTAATAGGCCGAGATGCCGAGGATGCGCATCGATCAGAACAGGGTATAGATGAAGGGCGCGATCGCCGAGCCTTGCGCCAGCACCAGCAGCGCGCCCAGCAGCAGCATGACCGCGATGATCGGCAGCAGCCAGAACTTCTTGCGCTCGCGCATGAACAGCCAGAGTTCCTTCAGAAAAGACATGGGGGGTCCCTTTAAAATTGGCGCGGAAAGCTGGACGGCGGCGGGCCGGGCGGCTGGCGCTCGATCCAGTAGCTCGCTGCGCTGGCATCGCGCTTGAGTCGCAGCGGATCGCGGCCGGTTAGGCGCATCAACAATCCAATCGGTGCGATAACGATATAAAAGGCCAGACCAAGCACGATCGGGTTGGTGATCTTGTGCAGCAGCAGGCCCAGATGGGTCCACAGGCGGTTCAACGGCGCCAGCTGGCGCGGCATGAGCAAGGCCGCCAGGGCGAAAATCGCCGCCAGGGCCAAGGCCCAGCCGCGCCAAGCATGGCCGTGCAACAAGGGCCAGAGCCCGAGCAGGCTGAAGAAGGCGGTCATGACCCAGCCAAATGTCCGGTCGGACGAGCCTTGCTTCGGGGGAGGGGGGGTACGGTGCGACGCTTCCATGCCTGGGAGATTCAGGGTTTTGGGTCTTTTGGCGAAGGGCAGAGCATAACGTCAGCCCCCACGCTGCCGCAATCTCGCGTTTATCGAGGGTGCTTGGCCGGCTTTGGGTGGAAGTGAAACCAGCGGCTGAGTATCAGTTGGGCGCAGCGGTCGGCTTCGTCGAAGCCTTCCGGTGCGGACAGCATGGGCTGGCCGGGGTGCCAGGTATCGAACGGTACGACCCAGCCGTCGCGGATCAAGCGCTCGACTCCGCGCGCCACACGATCGATCCCCTCCCCGTGCGGCAGTCGCAGCAGCCCCACGGCGCAGCCGGCGGTGAGGGCCTCGTAGACCATGGACACGCTGTCCTCCGTCACCCAGGCTTGGCCGGCTTGGGCCAGTTCGGCTTCGAGCCAGCCGGGCGGGGTCGCCGTGCAGGGGGATATTTCCAGATTGGCCAAGCTCGGCAGTCGGGCCAAAAAATCCACCGGCGTGCGGCGTGAAGTGGTCAGTCGCCAGTGGACTTCAGGCGTTGCCCGGAGGAGCCGGTCGATCTGCTCGAGGATGGGCTTCGTATCCCAAGCGTAATGGCCGGAAGGGCCGCCGATCAAAATCAGCCCGAGTTCGGATCGGTGTTGCCGGCCGGGGGTGACGGCGTTGAGGGCGCCGCGGGTGGTGACAATCGTGGGGCGCGCGGCCGGTTGGTCGTGCTCCGGGATCAGGCACAGGTCGAACAGCCGGGTGGGTAGGCTGGGCTGCATCAAGACCACGGCCCGGCCGCCGCGGGCGCGCCGGGCGGCGAGCAAGGCGGCATGGGTGCGGTGGCCGGCGCCGATTAATAGATGGGGGTCGGGCAGGCCGGCACCGGCCGGGAACCGGCCCAATAGCCAGTCTATCGAGTTGGAGAAGGCCGAATCGATGCGAATGTCGTGGATTTTGACGGCAATGTGACGGCTCAAGGCCCGAACCAAGCCCAAAGACTGCTTTTCATGGCCGGGTTTGCCGTCGATCAGGCGCCAGACGATCAGCGGGGATTCGGGGGAGAACCGCATAAGGCTGCGCCTATATATAAGTATTCAATGGCGAAGTTGTTCAAAAAAACGGCAAATGGACGCAAGTTCTGGACAACTCGCTGCCAATTGCGGCAAACTTGCCGCCACTTTTAACCAGCCGGCACCCGCTGTCATGCCTTCCAAGCGTTCGCCGTCGTCGGCCGCTGCCTCGGCGGCCAAGAGCAAAATCCTAGTCCTTCACGGGCCTAATCTCAACCTCTTGGGTAGCCGTGAACCGGAACACTATGGCCATCAAACCCTGGCCGACATCGATCAGGCCCTGAAGGAACAGGGGGCGGCCACCGGTGTGGTGGTCGAGACCTTGCAGAGCAACGCCGAGAGCGAACTGGTCGACCGTATTCATCGGGCCCGCACCGAGGGTGTGGGCTTCATCATCATCAATCCCGCCGCCTACACCCATACCAGCGTCGCGCTGCGCGACGCCCTGGCCGGGGTGGCGATCCCGTTTATCGAGGTGCATCTGTCCAATGTCCATGCCCGCGAGAGCTTCCGCCATCATTCCTATTTTTCCGATCTGGCGGTCGGCGTGATCAGCGGTCTGGGCGCCATGGGCTATCTGTTCGCCCTGGGCTATGCCCTCAATGCGATGGAGGAGTAATTCATGGATTTGCGCAAACTGAAGAAGCTGATCGACTTGGTGCAAGACTCGGGTGTGGCCGAGTTGGAGATCACCGAGGGCGAAGAGAAGGTTCGCATCACCCGCGTCGTGGCCGGCGGCCAGATGATGATGTCGCCGATGATGGGCCATATGCAAACCATCCCGGTTTCGGCCCCGGCCGCGGCGCCCGCCGCAGAGGCTGGCGAGCCCGGCCTGCCCGAGGGCCACGTGGTCAAGTCGCCCATGGTCGGTACCTTCTATCGCACGCCCTCGCCAGGCGCCAAGGCCTTCGTCGAGGTCGGCCAGTCGGTCAGCGCCGGCGACACCCTGTGCATCATCGAGGCCATGAAGCTGATGAACGAGATCGAGGCCGACGTCGGCGGCACGATCAAGGCCATCTTGGTTGAGAATGGCCAACCCGTCGAATACGGCGAGCCGCTGTTCATCATCGGCTGAGGTGAGTCCCAGCCATGTTTGAGAAAATACTCATTGCGAACCGCGGCGAAATCGCCCTGCGAATCCAGCGTGCCTGTCGCGAGATGGGCATCAAGACCGTGGCCGTGCACTCCGAGGCCGACGCCGATGCCAAGTACGTCAAGCTGGCCGACGAGTCGGTCTGCATCGGCCCGGCGCCTTCGGTCAAAAGCTATCTGCACGTGCCGCACATCATCGCCGCGGCCGAGGTCACCGATGCCGAGGCCATCCACCCCGGCTACGGCTTCCTGTCGGAGAATGCCGACTTCGCCGAGCGGGTGGAAAGCTCGGGCTTCGTCTTCATCGGCCCGCGGCCCGACACCATCCGCCTGATGGGCGACAAGGTCTCGGCCAAGGACGCCATGAAGAAGTCCGGCGTGCCCTGCGTGCCCGGCTCCGAGGGTGCGGTGCCGGATGACCCGGACGAATGCCTGCGCATGGCCAAGGAAATCGGCTACCCGGTCATCATCAAGGCCGCCGGCGGCGGCGGCGGCCGCGGCATGCGCGTGGTCCACACCGAGGCCAACCTGCTGCAGTCCATCCAATTGACCCAGGGCGAGGCCCAGTCGGCCTTCAACAACCCCGTGGTCTACATGGAGAAGTACCTGCTCAATCCGCGCCACATCGAAATCCAGGTCCTGGCCGACGAGCACGGCAATGCGGTGCACTTGGGCGAGCGCGACTGCTCCATGCAGCGCCGGCACCAGAAGGTGCTGGAAGAGGCGCCGGCCCCCGGCCTCGACCCCAAGCTCAGAAACAAGATCGGCGAGCGCTGCGCCGAGGCCTGCCGGCAGATCGGCTACCGTGGCGCCGGCACCTTCGAGTTCCTCTACGAGGACGGCGAGTTTTACTTCATCGAGATGAACACCCGGGTCCAGGTCGAGCACCCGGTGACCGAACTGATCACCGGCGTCGACATCGTGCAGGAAAGCATTCGCATCGCCGCCGGCGAGAAGTTGTCGGTCAAGCAGAAGGACGTGCAGTTCAAGGGCCATGCCGTGGAGTGCCGGATCAACGCCGAGGATCCATACAATTTCGTGCCTTCACCCGGCCGCATCACCCTCTACCATGCGCCCGGCGGCCCCGGCGTGCGGGTCGATTCCCACGTCTACCAGAACTACATGGTGCCGCCGCATTACGATTCGATGATCGGCAAGCTGATCACCTATGGCGCCACCCGCGAGCAGGCCATCGCCCGCATGCGCATCGCGCTGTCCGAGATGATCGTCGAAGGCATCAAGACCAACATCCCGCTGCATCAGGATCTGCTGCAGGACGCCGCCGTGCTGCAGGGCGGGGTGAGCATCCACTATCTCGAAAAGAAGTTGGGCATCCATAAATAAGGAGGCAAGACGTCGGTGGCCTGGCTGTCCCTGAAGCTCCCCGCCGATGCCGACCAGGCCGAGGCCTGGTCCGATGCCCTGATGGCGGCCGGCGCGCTCTCCGTTTCTATCGAGGACCGGGATGCCGGCACCGAGGCCGAGCAGCCGCAGTTCGGCGAGCCCGGCCTGGACGAGCCCAAGTCCTGGCAGCGCAACTGGATCGAGGCCCTGCTGCCGGCCGAGGCCGATGTGCCGGCCCTGATCGCCGAGGCTGCGCGTGCGGCCAAGCTGACCGCGCCGGCCGATTACCAGGTCGAAAAGGTCGAAGAACAGGACTGGGTGCGGCTGACCCAGTCCCAGTTCGCGCCCATCCGCATCTCCGACCGGCTGTGGATCGTGCCCAGTTGGCACGAGCCGCCCAACCCGCAAGCGATCTGCATCGAACTCGATCCCGGTCTTGCCTTCGGCACCGGCAGCCATCCGACCACCCGGTTGTGCCTGCGCTGGCTGGAGCAGAACGTGCGGCCGGGCGAGGCCGTGCTCGATTACGGCTGTGGCTCCGGCATCCTGGCCATCGCCGCGGCCAAGCTGGGCGCCGGCCGGGTCGTGGGAGTCGACATCGACCCCCAGGCGGTCACCGCCTCGCGCGACAACGCCGAACGCAATAAGATCGAGGCCGAGTTTTGCATGGCCGATGAATTGCCGCCCGTCCCTCTCCCCACCCCTCCCCCGGAGGGGGAGGGGGCAAAGGCTGGGCCCAAAGCGATTTACGACATCCTGGTCGCCAACATCCTGACCAATCCGCTGCGCGCCTTGCGCCCCTTGCTGGCGGCCCGCGTCCGCTGCGGCGGCCGCATCGCGCTGTCCGGCATCCTCGAGGCCCAGGCCGGGGAGATCCTCGAGGCCTACGGTGCCGAGTTCGACATGCGCCTGTGGGCGGCGGAGGAGGGCTGGGTCTGCCTGGAGGGCGTCAAGCGGTGCTGACCTCCTGCCCCGAATGCCGCACGACCTTTCGCGTCGGCCAAGCCCAGCTCGATGCCAAGCGCGGCCTGGTGCGCTGCGGCCACTGCAATGCGGTGTTCAACGCCTACGATGCCCTGTTGCCTGAGATTGCGATCCCACCGGCGGTGGAGCCGGACCAGGCCACGTCCGCTGCGGATAAACCGCAAGCGCCCGCGATCGAACCCGCTGGCGAGCGCTTGGAGCCGCGCATCGATTTGCAGTTCGATTTGCCCGAACCCAAGCCGGAATCGACCCCCGCGCCTTCGTTCCGTCCGGCCGAACCTCAACCCGCAGCCAAGCCTGAGCCGATCGCCGATTTGACGATTTATCGTACCGAGCCCGACGAGGTGGCGACCATCCCGACTTGGCTGACGCTGGCGATCCCCAGCGAGGAGCGGGCGGACGACATCTTGTTGTCCGCATTGCCTGTGCCGGAAAAGCGCTCCGGTCCGGCGCGCTTTGGCCGCGGCGTGTCGATCGTGTTTTTGTTGTTGCTGATATTGCTTCAGGTCGCGTATTTCGCGCGCAGCGAGTTGGCGGCGTGGCAGCCTATGTTGCGCCCCTATATGGAGGCGGTTTGCGCGCCCTTGCATTGCACCGTGCCGCTGCCGCGCGACCGCGATGCCTTGCGGGTAGAGTCGTCGTCGTTGGAGACCGACCCGGAAAGCCCGGATAGTGCCCGTTTGCGCGTCGCCTTCAGCAATCGCGCCGAGCGCATGATGGATTGGCCGTATCTGGTGTTGACCCTGACCGATGTGCGCGACAAGGCCTTGGCGCAGCGGGTGTTTATGCCGCGCGATTATCTTGCCGGCAAGGGTGTGGGCAAGCCGGGTATCGCACCCAGCCAGGAATTCGAAATTCTGCTCGACCTCAACCTCGGCGGCTTGTCCGCTGCCGGCTACCGGGTGACCCTGGAATACCCCTAAAAATAAGGCGCCTTGCCGCCGCTGGGTGGCCTCCGGTATAGTCCGATCCAGCTATCGTTCCCGCGGGAGAGAACACGCAACGCGTGTCGCCGAAGGCGCAACTCACCCGCAATCGCTCAGGCAAAAGGACCGCGGGAGACGGGCAACTCTGGAGAGCGCTGCCTCAGGCAGCCACCGATGGGGCTAAATCTCTCAGGTACCAGGACAGAGGGGTGCGTGCGAGTGAAGCCGTTCAGGCTTTGAAGCACCACCCTTAATCGTTTCCGGAGCCTGCCTTGCAGACAGTCGTTCAGCGTAATATCACCCGCATGCCGGCCTGGATCCGCCAGAACCTCGGCCGTGAGGTGCATTTCCCGGCCACCCGCCAGGCGGTGCACGGCCAGGGCCTGCACACCGTGTGCGAGGAGGCCAAGTGCCCCAACCGCGGCGAGTGCTGGAGCCGCGGCACCGCGACCTTCATGCTGCTGGGCGACACCTGCACCCGGGCCTGCGCCTTCTGCGCGGTGAAGACCGGCAAACCGACCTGGTTCGATCGCGATGAGCCCAAGCGCGTGGCCGAGGCGGTGATCGGCATGGGCCTCGACTACGTGGTGCTGACCTCGGTCAACCGCGACGATCTCGAGGACGGCGGCGCCTCTGCCTTCGCCGAGACCTTGCGCCAGTTGCGCGAACAGAAGCCGAACATCGGCGTCGAATTCCTCACCCCCGATTTCCGCAACACCCAGGCCAATGCCGTGCATGTGTTCAACGACGCTTTGGTTGGCCTGCCCGAAGGCGCCCGGCGCGACCTAGTCTGGGGCCACAACGTCGAGACCGTGCCGCGTTTCTATCGCGAGGCGCGCAAGGGCGCCCAGTATCAGCGCTCGCTGGAACTCTTGGCCCTGGCCGCGCAGCAGCCCGGGGTCGAGGCCAAGTCGGCGTTGATGCTCGGCCTGGGCGAAACCCGGGAGGAAGTGTTGCAAGTGCTGCGCGACCTGAGCGCGGTCGGTGTGGCTCGGATCTCGCTCGGCCAATACCTGCGTCCGTCGCTCGACAACCTGCCGGTGGCCCGCTACGTCCACCCCGACGAATTCGCCGATTACGAGGCGGCCGCGCGCGACCTGGGCTTTGCCTGGGTCAAGGCCGGGCCGCTGGTCAGAAGCTCTTATTACGCCGAAGAAATTCAACAAGGTACCCAACATGGCTGAACTCAAGCAGACTCCGCTCAATGCGAAACACCGCGAGGCCAATGCCAAGCTGGTCGACTTCTCCGGCTGGGAAATGCCGATCCACTACGGCTCGCAGCTCGAGGAGCACCACATTGTGCGCACGGACGCCGGCATGTTCGACGTCTCGCACATGCTGCCGGTCGACATCAAGGGCGAGGACGCGCGCGCCTTTCTGAAGCGGCTGGTCGCCAACAACGTCGACAAGCTGCAGCACACCGGCAAGGCGCTCTATACCTGCATGCTGCACGAGGGTGGCGGCGTGGTCGACGACCTGATCATCTACTTCATGACCGAGTCCTGGTTCCGCCTGGTGGTCAACGCCGGCTGCGCCGATAAGGACCTGGCCTGGATGGAAACGCAAAGGGACAAGTTCGCGCCCGGCCTGGAGATCACGCCGCGGCGCGACCTGGCCATGATCGCGGTGCAGGGGCCCAAGGCCGCCGAGAGGTTGTGGCAGGCCCTGCCCGGCAGCGAGGAACTGACCCGCCCGATGAAGCCGTTCACCGCCGTGCTGGTCGGCCAGATGTTCGTCGCCCGCACCGGCTACACCGGCGAGGACGGCTTCGAGATCATGCTGCCGGCCAAGGCCGCCGCCTTTTTTTGGCAGGCCCTGCTCGAGGCCGGGGTCAAGCCCTGCGGTCTCGGCGCCCGCGACACCCTGCGCCTGGAGGCCGGCATGAACCTGTACGGCCAGGACATGGACGAGACCACGACGCCGCTGGAATCCGGCTTGGCCTGGACGGTCGACCTCAAGAGCGAGCGCGACTTCGTCGGCAAGGATTCGCTGTTGCGCCTACCGCTCAGCCGCCAGTTGGTCGGCCTGCTGCTATTGGACAAGGGCGTACTGCGCGCCCACCAGCACGTGCATACGAAGGAGGGTGAAGGCGAGATCACCAGCGGCTCGTTCAGCCCGACCTTGAATGCCTCCGTCGCCCTGGCCCGCATCCCGGTCGGCGTCGAGCTGGGCGACGAGGTGGAAGTGGAAATTCGCGATAAACGACTCAAGGCACGTGTGGTGAAATACCCCTTCGTGCGCAACGGCAAGGCTTTGGTTTAAGGAGAAAACGATGAGCATCCCCACCGATCTGAAATACACCAAGTCCCACGAGTGGGCCCGGCTCGAGGCTGACGGCACGGTGACCGTGGGCATCACCCACCACGCCCAGGACCTGCTGGGCGACATGGTCTTCGTCGAGAACCCCACGGTCGGCCGCAAGCTGAGCCAGGGCGAGGAGTGCGCCGTGGTCGAATCGGTCAAGGCCGCCTCGGACGTCTACGCCCCGATCGCCGGCGAGGTGGTGGCGGTGAACGGCGACCTCGAGGCTAGCCCTGAGGGCATCAACAAGGACGCCTACGGTGCCTGGATGTTCAAGCTCAAGCCCGACAACGCCGGCGACCTGAACGGCCTGCTCGACGCCGCCGCCTACCAGGCCCACGTGGAATCCGAAGCCCATTGACCCGTTAGGAGTGTGGCGTTGGGAGCGAGGAGTAATATGGTGCTCCACGCTTCTTCTCCTCACTCCCGACCCCTGACCCCTCACTAAAATGCCCTTTATCCCACACACCCAGGAAGACGTGGCCGCGATGCTCCAAAGCATCGGTGCCCGGTCGATCGAAGACCTGTTCGACGAGATCCCCGCCGACCTCAAATGCGGCGGCCTCGAGGCCATCCCCGCCGGCGAGCCGGAGATGACGGTGACCCGGCTCATGTACGAGCGCGCGGCGCAGGACGGCTTCTATCTCAACTTCATCGGTGCCGGCGCTTACGAGCACCATATCCCGGCGGCGGTCTGGCAGATCGTCACCCGCGGCGAGTTCTACTCGGCCTACACGCCGTATCAGGCCGAGGCCAGCCAGGGCACGCTGCAACTGATCTACGAATACCAGACCATGATGACCCGGCTGACCGGGCTCGATGTCTCCAACGCCTCGCTCTACGACGGCGCCTCGGGTCTGGCCGAGGCCGTGCTGATGGCGGTGCGCGCGGCCAAGAACGGCGCGCGCCGCGTGCTGGTGCCGGGCTCGCTGCATCCGCGTTACCGCGCTGTGGCCCAGGCGGTGGTGAAGAACCAGAACATCGAACTGGTCGAGATTCCGTTCGACCCGGCCTCGGGTACCACGCTGCTCGATGCGCTCAAGTCCTACGAGGGCCAGCCGAGTGCGGCCCTGGTCATCCCCCAGCCCAACTTCTTCGGCGCGCTGGAGGCGGTCGACCTGCTGACCGACTGGGCCCACGCCAACGGCATGCTCGCCATCGCCGTGGTCAACCCGATGTCCCTGGCCCTGTTGAAAGCACCGGGTCAGTGGGGTGGGCAGGGTGCCGACATCTGCGTCGGCGACGGCCAACCCCTTGGCGTGCCCATGGCCTCGGGCGGTCCCTACTTCGGCTTCATGACCTGCAAGCAGGTGCTGGCCCGGCAGATGCCCGGCCGCATCGTCGGCCGCACGGTCGACCGCGACGGCAAGTCCGGCTTCGTGCTTACCCTGCAGGCGCGCGAGCAGCATATCCGTCGGGCCAAGGCCACCTCCAACATCTGCTCGAACCAAGGCCTGCTGGTGACGGCGGCGACTATCCATATGGCCCTGCTCGGGGCGGAAGGCCTGAAGCGGGTGGCCCTGGCCTCGCATGCCAATACCAAGGCCCTGATTGAAAAGCTCTGCGCGATACCGGGCGTGACCCGGGCCTTCAAGGCGCCGTTCTTCCACGAGGCGGTGCTGCGCGTCGGCAGCGAGTCGGGCGAGGTGCTGCGCGCTTTGCGCGCCCAGGGCATTCTCGGCGGCTATGCCTTGGGCCGCGATTTTCCGGGCATGGAGGATGCGATTCTGCTCTGCGCCACCGAGACCAAGACCGGTAGCGACCTTGACCGATATGCGCAACAATTGGAGCGTATCCTTAGCCGCCGGCGCGAAGCGCCGCCCTGTGCATACAAGTCTTAACCCAGCGAGAGAAGGAGACGATTATGGCGACTGTGACCCTAGGCGGAGAGCCGATTGAAGTCGGTGGTCACTTCCCCAGGCCTGGCGATACAGCCCCGAGCTTTATGCTGGTGGATAAGGACCTGAAAGACGTGTCCTTGTCACAGTTTTATGGCAAGAAAAAGATCATCAGCATCGTCCCCAGTTTGGATACGCCGGTGTGCCAGGCCTCCACGCGCAAGTTCAACGCAGTGGCAGTCGAGTTGCCCAATACCGTAGTGCTGGTTGTGTCGGCCGACCTGCCCTTCGCCCAGGCCCGTTTCTGCGGCGCCGACGGTTTGGATAACGTGATCACCTTGTCCACCATGCGCGGCCGCGATTTCCACAAGCAGTACGGCGTGATGATCATGGACCCGCCTCTGGGCGGCCTGTTGGCCCGTGCCGTCCTGTTGCTCGATGAGGAAGACAAGGTGATCTATTCCGAGCTGGTACCCGAGATCAAGGCCGAGCCGAATTACGGCGCCTTGCTCGACGCCTTCCGCGAGACCATGGAAAGCGAAAAGCCCGAGGAAGAAAAGTAGGCGCTCGCGTTACTCAATACTCAATATTTATTTCCGCCGATAAGCGAACAGACATGCTGATTTTCGAACATTCCCATGCGGGCCGCCGCGCCCAGGCCCAGGCCCCGCAACAGGCCGCTGCCGCCGACGATCTGCCGGCCGAGTTCTTGCGCCAGCAGGCGCCCGGTCTGCCCGAGACCTCCGAACTGGACGTGGTACGCCATTACACCCGCCTGTCGCAGAAGAATTTCTCGATCGACACCCAGTTCTATCCCTTGGGTTCGTGCACGATGAAGTACAACCCGCGCGCCTGCAACAGCCTGGCCATGCTGCCGCAGTTTCTCAGCCGGCATCCGCTGGCCGATGCCGACACCGGCCAGGGCTTTCTCGCCTCGATGCACGACTTGCAGGAGATGCTGAAAGAAGTCACCGGCATGGCCGGCGTTTCGCTGGCGCCGATGGCCGGCGCCCAGGGCGAGTTCGCCGGCGTGGCGATGATCCGCGCCTATCACGAGGCGCGCGGTGACCATGAGCGCAGCGAGATCATCGTGCCCGATGCCGCCCACGGCACCAATCCGGCCACCGCCACCATGTGCGGCTACACCGTGCGCGAGATTCCGACCGACCGCCAGGGCAACGTCGACCTCGAGGCGCTGAAGGCCGTGGTCGGGCCCAAGACCGCCGGCCTGATGCTGACCAACCCGTCCACCCTGGGCGTGTTCGAGAAGACCATCGTCGCGATCCAGAAGATCGTGCACGAGGCGGGCGGTCTGACCTATTACGACGGCGCCAACCTCAACGCCATCCTCGGCCGGGTGCGCCCCGGCGACATGGGCTTCGACGTGATCCACATGAACCTGCACAAGACCTTCTCCACCCCGCACGGCGGCGGCGGTCCCGGGGCCGGCCCGGTCGGGGTGTCCGAGCGGCTGAAGCCGTTCATGCCGATCCCCTATGTGGTCGAGGACAAGGGCTTCTACCGCTGGGCGGAAGAGGCCGACTGCCCGCAGAGCATCGGTCGCATGAGCGCCTTCGGCGGCAATATGGGCGTGTTGATGCGCGCCTACATCTACGCCCGCATGCTGGGGCGCGAAGGCATGCACCGCGTGGCCGACTATGCCGCGCTCAACGCCAACTATCTGGCGGCTGAGCTGAACAAGGCCGGTTTCGAGCTGGCCTTCCCCGAGCGCCGTGCCTCGCATGAGTTCATCGTCACCCTGAAGAAGTTGAAGGACGAGACCGGCGTCTCGGCCATGGACTTCGCCAAGCGCCTGCTCGACTACGGTTATCACGCACCGACCACCTACTTCCCCTTGCTGGTGCCGGAGTGTCTGCTGATCGAGCCGACCGAGACCGAGAGCAAGCAGACCCTGGATGGCTTCGTCGCGGCGATGAAGGCGGTGAAGCAGGAGGCCGAGGCCGATGCCGAACTGGTCAAGTCGGCGCCGCACACCCTGCCGGCCAAGCGGCTGGACGATGTGAAAGCAGCGCGTGAATTGGATTTGGCATGGAAGCCGGCGTGAACGTCCAAGAAAGCCCGTTCAAGGGCAAGACCGGCCTGAAACGGGTGTGGAATGCTTTCTTCTATTCCATCGCCGGCCTCAAGGCCGCGTTCAAACACGAAGATGCCTTCCGGCAAGAAGTGCTGTTGGCGGCTATCCTGATTCCGGCCGCATTCTTGTTGACACCGAACAATCTGGCCCGCGCCGCGATGATTGCCAGCGTGTTCCTGTTGCTCATCGTCGAGTTGGTGAACTCGGCGATCGAGGCGACCGTCGACCGCATCTCGCTGGAGAACCACAATCTTGCCAAACGCGCGAAGGATATCGGCAGCGCGTCGGTTTTGATGGCGATCATCAATCTGCTCGTAGTCTGGGTGCTGGCCATCCTGGCCTGATAGCGCTCGCGCTCTGGGCTTGGATGCGCTATAAACCGGTGATCCGGCTCGGCGGAGGAGGCGAGGCATGAGCGGCGGGCAACATCCGAACAACCGGCATTTCCATCGTGTCGCGCACGATGCGCGGGTTACGATCACCTCCGGCGATCGTATCTGGTCCGGTACGGTGCAGGACATTTCGCTCAAGGGTTGCCTCGTCTTGTTGGCCCGCGACTGGCAGGTGGAGGCGGGGCGGGCATATCGCCTGGCCATCCATTTGTCGCCCGTACGCGTTATCGAGATGGACACCGTATTGGCTCATCAAAACGGGCCGCATGTGGGTTTTCGCTGTGTGCGCATCGATCTCGACAGCATCACCGAGCTGCGGCGCATGGTCGAACTCAATCTGGGTGATCACTCCCTGCTGGATCGGGACATCCAATCCCTCATCAAACCCTAGCGCCGGGTATGCGGCGCCGTGATTGCATAGAGAGATGGTAAGATGGCAGAGGCGCTATTCCCGTTCGATAAGAAAGACATCAAGCTGTGCCGCTTCGAAGACATGCATCTTCAGGTCGGCCAGCGCGTGGAGCTGCAGCGTATCCCCCCCGGCATCAACCCCCGGTTATTCAGCGTGTTGATCGGTTATGCACCCGGCGAGAGCCTGCTGGTGCGTATGCCCTTGCTCAGCAATCTGCCGGCCGATCTGCAGGAAGGCGATCGGCTCTATCTGCGCGTCTCGTCGGGGACGCAAGCGTTCGGTTTCGCCACCAAGGTGCAGCGTTTGTGCATCGTGCCCTTTCACTATATGCACTTGGCCATGCCGAGCGAAATTCAATGTGTCGACATTCGTCACGATCAACGCTTTACGGTCGATATCCTGGCCGAGATCAAGGCAACGGGCCGCGATTGGCAACCGGCCTTGATGCTGGACTTGGCCGAGGGCGGCAGTATGGTCGAGTGCGCCCACACCGTCGGCGAGCCGGGTACGGCGGTCGAATTGCGGTTTAGCATCCCGGCTGGGCACGCCGAGCAGGAAGTGACGTTGACCTTGGCCGGCAAGATACACAAGACCGAGCCCAGGCATCGGGAAGATGGCCTACAGGCGTATCGCCATGGCATCGAATTCGCCGAATTGAGTGGCAACGATGCACTGCTGCTGCAAAATTTCTTGTTCCGGTTGATGCTCGATCATCACCCCCGCCAAGAGGCAAATTAAAATTGCCGCATACTGTGTTTTGCCGCCGATGACGCCATGATTTCGATCCACCGTTATATCCTGCCTCGAGTTGTCATTGCCTGGTTGTTGGTTTCCTTGCTGGTCGGCGGCGTTGTCTTCTGGGTGGAGATCGAACGCATCGACGACAGGGCCGCGGCATTGGCGCTGAACGAGGCGCATCGTTTTCCGGCCGAGCTGCTGCAACAGAAGAAATTGGATGAAATCCAGGCGCATTTGGCCAGCCTTACGCGCCAGCATTTCGCCATTGTCGAGCTGTACGACGCCAATCGTGTCGTGGTGGCCGATCGTGTCGCGGAGGGGCAGGCGGGGCTCGAGCGATCGCTGCAAGGCTTCGCGCACGGTTTCCCGGAGAAAAGTTCGATCACTTACCATCGTCTGCGCATCGACGATAAGTGGGTCTTGCAGGTATTGGTGCCTTTGCGCGATCGGGCCGGCAAGCTATCCGGCTTTCTCGAGGGCGTCTATATCGTCGACCGCGAGACCGAAGACGGCATATATGCCGATATCGCTTATACGATTGCCTTCGTGATGTTGGCCGTGCTCGCCACCACGATGGTGCTTTACCCGCTGGCGATCGCGCTCAACCGAAATGTCGTGCGGCAATCCAAACAGATCCTGCGCGGCAATCTGGAGATGATGGCGGTGTTGGGTAGCGCCATCGCCAAGCGCGATTCGGATACGCATAGCCACAACTATCGGGTGACCTTGTATGCCGTTGCGCTGGCCGAGGCCATTCGGTTGGATGCGGAAAAGATCAGGCAACTCATCTCCGGCGCCTTCTTGCACGATGTCGGCAAGATCGGCATTCCCGATGGCATTCTGCTCAAACCCGGCAAGCTCGACGACAACGAGTTCAAGATCATGAAGACCCATGTCGAGCTGGGCGAAGACATCATCCGCAATTCCGAGTTCCTGTCCTCCACGCACGACGTTGTGGCATGCCATCACGAGAAGTTCGACGGCAGTGGCTATCCGCGCGGCCTTTCCGGCAAGGCTATTCCGGCGGTGGCAAGGGTTTTCGCGATCGCCGACGTATTCGATGCGCTCACGTCCAAGCGGCCTTACAAGCCAGCCATGGCCTTGGCCGATGCACTCAAGATATTGCGCGACGGCGCCGGCAAGCATTTCGACCCGTCGATCCTCCAGGTCTTCGAAAACATCGCCTTGGAGCAATACACGACCTTGCATGCCGCCGAGGAGGAATGGCTACGCGGTCGTCTGGAGAAAGTGCTGGGCACTTACTACGGTATCTAAAAATACCGCGAGTACGTTAGCCCGGTTTTTCCCACGGTTCGATCGGACCGGGCACGGCCGTGAACAAGGGGTGCGGTTCGAGCTGTTCGATTTTCTTGAGTTCAAGCAGTCGTGCCGGATCGCGCACGGCCAATTTCTGTTCGAGATGCTGTCGTTCGAAATCGATCTGGCCCTGCGTCACCGCGAAGGTAACGATCCGGCCAGCTTGACCGATCTTGCCGGCATCGAAGCTGTAGCCGCGCGCGGTCGCCTCGGTTTGCACCGCGCGCAGATAGGCCGCCATCGCTTCCAGCGGCGCCGGCAGGGCCTGGAAACGGGCGAGCTGCGGATGCCGGGTATAGCCGCGGGTCTCGCCGCGCAACACGGCCTGGGCCAGCAGCGCCTCGCGCCAGAGCGCGACCAGGCCCTTGGCGTCGAGATAGCGCGGATGCAAGGACCACAAGCGCATCGTGCGAAAACGGCTAGTGCGCCGCCTCCCAGTTGGGGCCGGTGCCGACCTCCACCTTGAGCGGCACCTTGAGTTCGGCCACATTGCACATCAAGGCGGGTAGGTGTTGCTGCACCAAGGCCAGTTCGGCTGCCGCCACTTCCAGCACCAATTCGTCATGCACCTGCATGATCAGCCGGGTCTTGAGCGCCTTTTTATCCAACCAGTTCTGCACCGCGAGCATGGCCAGCTTGATCAGGTCGGCGGCGGTACCCTGCATCGGCGCGTTGATCGCGGCGCGCTCGGCACCCTGACGGCGGGCCGGGTTGCCGCTGCGGATTTCCGGCAGATACAGCCGGCGGCCGAACAGGGTCTCGACGTAGCCCAGCTCCTTGGCCTGCTCGCGGGTGCGGGCCATGTAGTCGGCCACGCCGGGATAGCGGGCGAAGTAACGGTCGATATAGAGCTGGGCCGCCGCGCGCTCGATGCCGAGCTGCGCGGCCAGGCCGAAGGCGGACATGCCGTAGATCAGGCCGAAGTTCACCGCCTTGGCCATGCGCCGCTGCTCGGAAGTGACCTGGTCGAGCGGCATGCCTTGCACCTCGGCCGCGGTGGCGGCGTGGATGTCGCGGTCCTCCTGGAAGGCGTGCAACAGGCTGGCGTCGCCCGACAGGTGGGCCATGATCCGCAACTCGATCTGCGAGTAGTCGGCCGAGACGATGACGCAACCGGGCTCGGGCACGAAGGCCTCGCGGATCTTGCGGCCCTCGGCGCTGCGCACCGGGATGTTTTGCAGGTTGGGGTCCGAGCTCGACAGCCGGCCGGTCACCGCCACGGCCTGGGAGTAGTTGGTGTGCACCCGGCCGGTGCCAGGGTCGACCATCAACGGCAGCTTGTCGGTGTAGGTCGATTTCAGCTTGGCCAGGCTGCGGTAGTCGAGGATCAGCTTGGGCAGCGGATAGTCCAGCGCCAGCTTTTCCAGCACCTCCTCGTCGGTCGACGGCGCGCCCTTGGGCGTCTTCTTCACCACCGGCAGCTGCTGCCGCTCGAACAGGATCTCGCCCAGTTGCTTGGGCGAGTTGAGGTTGAACGGCTGGCCGGCCGCCTCATAGGCCTTCTGCTCGATGGTCTGCATCTCCTGGGCGAGGAAGGTCGAATGCCGGCGCAGCAGTTCGCTGTCGAGCTTGACCCCGGTGCGCTCCATGCGGGCGAGCACCGGCAACAGCGGCATCTCGATCTCGCGGTAGACGCGATCGAGGTTGGCCTCGCGCGCGATCTGCGGGTGCAGCGCGAGGTGTAGGCGTAGCGTGATGTCGGCGTCCTCGGCCGAGTAGCGGGTGGCGGTATCGACATCGACCTGGTCGAAGCCGATCTGATTGGCACCCTTGCCGCAGATGTCCTCGTACTTGACGGTGGTGGCATGCAGATGACGCGCGGCCAGGGTGTCCATGTCGTGCCGTTCGTGCGCCTCCAGCACATAGGACTGCAGCAGGGTGTCGTGTTCGATGCCCTGCAATTCGATGCCGTGGTTCATCAGCACGTGCCAGTCGTATTTCAGGTTCTGGCCGAGCTTCGGTTTGTCGGCGTCTTCCAGCAGCGGCTTGAGCCGGGCCAGCACCGCGTCCAGACTCAACTGATCCGGCGCACCGGCATAGCGGTGTTCGAGCGGGATGTAGCAGGCCTCGAAGGCTTCGACTGCGAACGACAGGCCGACCAGTTTGGCCTGCATCGGGTCGAGGCTGGTGGTCTCGGTGTCCAGGCAGATCAGGTCGGCGGCTTCGAGCTTTTGCAGCCAGCGCTCGAAGTCGGCCTCGGTCAGTATGGTCTCGTAATGGCTGGGTTTATTCCCCTCTCCCTCCGGGAGAGGGTGGCCCGAAGGGCCGGGTGAGGGAGAGGCAGTGGTCGAATCCGAGGCCCTTCCCTCACCCCCGTCCCCTCCCCCGGCGGGGGAGGGGAGTAATTCGTTCAGCCAAGTCCGGAACTCGTAACGTTCATACAGCCGGGTCAGAACTTCGCGGTCCTCGTCCTGCCAGTGCAGGCCGTGCATATCCGGCAATTGCTCGACGTCGGTCTTCACCGTGATCAGTTCGCGCCCGGTCGGCAGCCAGTCGAGGGCCTTGCGCAAGTTGTCGCCGGCCACGCCCTTCACCTCGCCGGCCCGGGCCATCAGCGCGTCCAGGCTGCCGAACTCGGCGATCCACTTGGCCGCGGTCTTGGGCCCGACCTTGTCCACGCCGGGCACGTTGTCCACCGTGTCGCCGATCAGGGTGAGGTAGTCGACGATGCGCTCGGGCGGCACGCCGAACTTTGTCATTACGCCCGGTACGTCGAGCAACTCGTTGCTCATGGTATTGATCAGGCGCACATGCGGGGTGACCAGTTGCGCCAGGTCCTTGTCGCCGGTGGAGACGATGCTCTCGATGTCCTCGCGCTCGGCCTGGCGGACCAGGGTGCCGATCACGTCGTCGGCCTCGACGCCGTCGATCATCAACAGCGGCCAGCCCAGCGCGCGCACCGCCTCGTGCAAGGGCTCGATCTGCTGGGCCAGGTCGGCCGGCATCGGCGGTCGGTGGGCCTTGTATTCGGGATAAATCGCGTCGCGGAAGGTCTTGCCCTTGGCGTCGAACACGCAGGCGCTAAAATCGGCCTTGAAGTCTTTGCGCAGGCGCTTCAACATGCTGATCACGCCCTTCAGCGCGCCGGTCGGCAGGCCGTCGCGGGTGCGCAGGTCGGGCAGGGCATGGAAGGCGCGGTAGAGATAGGACGAGCCGTCCACGAGCAACAGTGTTTTAGCCAATTGGATATCCAAGATGCATGAAAAAATCCCCACCCCCGCCGGTCCGGCGAATGCGCACGAGGCGCAGACCACGGCCCGCGAATCCTGGCGGATGTTCGAGATTATGGCAGAGTTCGTCGAGGCGACCGAACGCCTGTCGCCGATCCGGCCGGCGGTCTCCATCTTCGGCAGCGCCCGCACGCCGCCGGATTCGGCCTATTACATGCAGACCGAGATCATCGCGCGCAAGCTGTCCGATGCCGGCTTCTCCGTGGTCTCCGGTGGTGGCCCCGGCGTCATGGAGGCGGCGAACAAGGGCGCCTATTTCGGCAAGTCGCCCAGCGTAGGCCTCAACATCCAGTTGCCGCACGAGCAGCATGCCAATCCTTACCAGGACGTCAGCCAGACCTTCCGTCATTTCTTCGCGCGCAAGGTGATGTTCGTCAAATCGTCGAGTGCCTATGTGATCATGCCCGGCGGCTTCGGCACCTTGGACGAACTGATGGAAGTGCTGACCTTGGTGCAGACCGGCAAAATCCGGCGTATCCCCATCATCCTGGTCGGTACGGCCTTTTGGCAGGGCCTGATTGGCTGGGTCAAGGATACGCTGGCCTTGGAAGGCATGATCGACCCCGCCGATATCGATTTGATTCAGGTGATCGACGAGCCGGATCAGGTGGTGGCGGCCATTTTCGATTATTACGAGACGCGCCAATTCGTGCCGGCGGCCAAGGATCAGGAAATCCTGCTCTCGCTCTGAGAGCGCGGCATCCTCTGCTAAAATGGCGGCATCCTCCATGGGAGACATCCCTATGTCTATGCGCTTGTTCACTTTGTTCGCCGTTTTGAGTCTGGCCTCGTTGCCCGTTGTGGCGGCCGAGCCGCCTAAGCTTCAACCCGTGCCTGACATCCCGCCGCCGCCGGGTATGAGCGATGTGGCTCAGGCGCCGGACATCACCATCACCCAAAAGGGCGAGGACAAGGTGGAGGAATACCGCATGCACGGCCGGCTCTATATGATCAAGGTGACGCCGCCGCACGGTAAGTCCTATTACCTGGTCGACCCCAAGGGTAACGGCCAGTTGGTGCGCTACGACGACCTATCGCCCAACCTCATGGTGCCCATGTGGGTCTTGTTCGAGTTCTGAGTTGCCTTCATTGAAGCCATGCCGCCTTTGGGCGGCATCATAATTTCCAGATACCGTGTCCGTTTTCACTACGCTCGAATTCGATGAGGTCGATGCCTGGCTCAAGGGCTATGCCATCGGCCATTTGACCAAGCTCGAGGGCATCGCCTCCGGCATCGAGAACACCAACTATTTCGTCACCACCAACCATGGCGAATATGTGTTGACCGTGTTCGAAAAACTTACCGCTGCCGAATTGCCCTGGTATTTGGAATTGATGGCACATCTGGCGGGACGCGGTATTCCCTGTCCCAACCCGGTGGCGCGCTTGGACGACGGTTTTCTCGGCGAACTCAAGGGCAAGCCGGCCTGTTTGGCGACCCGCTTGCGCGGCCGCTCTGTCGGCGTACCGGATGTTTTTGCTTGCGCCGAGGTCGGCGAGTTGCTGGCCGACCTGCATTTGGCCGGGCAAAGCTACAGCAAGCCGATGGCAAACCCGCGTGGCGTGGCGTGGTTCTCGTCGACGGCCGAGCGGGTACGGCCGGTGCTGAGCGCAGACAATGCCGCCATGCTCGACGAGGAATTGGCCTTCGCCGTGGGTCTGCGTGCCGATGTCCTGCCACGCGGCGTCGTGCACGTGGACTTGTTTCGCGACAATGTCTTGTTCGACGACAGCCAACTGTCCGGCGTGATCGACTTCTACTTTGCTTGCCAGGATAGTTGGCTCTACGACTTGGCGATCACCATCAACGACTGGTGCGTGGCCGTGGATGGCAAGTTGGATGCCGAACGCGCCGCCGCGCTGGTGACGGCTTATCACAAGGTCCGGCCGCTCACCGAAGCCGAGCGCGCGGCCTGGAACGGGATGCTGCGTGCCGGTGCCCTGCGCTTCTGGCTGTCGCGTTTGTTCGACCTGCATTTCCCGCGGCCGGGCGAATTGGTCCATGCCAAGGACCCGACGCATTTCGAGCGCATCATCCGCCATCACCGCAGTCATCCCGAGCTCTTGCAGTCCCTGCTGCCATGAGCGCCTTGGTCATCACCCGTCCACCCGGTCGCGCCGGTCTCGATTGGCTGATCAAGGGCTGGCGTTTGTTCGTCGGTGGGGCCATCCCGTGGATGGGCATGGCGGCGATCAGCCTCTTGGCGGCCACCTTTATCAGCATGGTCCCCTATGTCGGCAGCGCGGCGGTCGAATGGCTGTCGCCGTTTCTGGTCGCCGGTTTTATGCTCGCCAGCCGGGCGGCCGGTGCCAAGGCCCCGTTCAGTTTTTACCTGTTCGTCGACGGTTTTCGCGAGGCGCCCAAGCCGCTCGCCGTGATCGGTACGGTGTATCTGGTTGCCAGTCTGCTCTCCGAGCTGGCGATGCGCGCGCTCGGTGGCGAGGGTTTTCAGTTGCTGTTCGAGCTGGCGCAGACCCGGCCCGAAACCATCGACCCGGCCCAGGCCGAGTTGATCTTGCATCAAGCGCTACCCGCCATGCTGGCGGGACTGCTGATTTTGACACCGGCCCTGCTCGCTACGTGGTTCGCGCCGGCCCTGGTGTTGTTCGATGGTTTCTCGCCGCTTAAGGCGCTGTATTGGAGCTTGTGGGCCAGCGCCGTGAATTGGCGGCCCATGCTGATCTATGGCCTATGGCTGAGCCTGGTCGCGGTCGTCGCGATTTTGATCCCGTTCGGCCTGGGGCTCTTGGTCTTTGTGCCGGTGGCGTTGGCCTCCACCTATAGCGCCTACACCGACCTCTTCGTGCCGACGGCCGAAGTCGCAGAACCGGCCCCGGCCGAGGACGATGCCTGAGCTCAGCCTGCTCGCCGCGTTGCTGGTGGGCTTCTCCGGCGGGGTGCATTGTGTAGGTATGTGCGGCGGTATCGTTACCGCCTTGTCGCTGCAAACGGGCAAGCGGCAACCGTTCGGTTTTCAGTTGGCCTACAACGTCGGGCGCATCGCCAGCTACACCCTCGCCGGCGCACTCGCTGGCCTGCTCGGCAGCATCGCCTTCCTGTCCGATACGCTCTATCCGCTGCAACAAGGCTTATATCTGTTGGCGCAGGTTATGCTGATCCTGCTCGGTCTGTATCTGGCCGGTTTGAGCCGCACTGTGCTCATCTTGGAACGTTGGGGTGGCCGGTTGTGGACGCGGCTGCAACCGCTGTTCGGCCGCCTGTTGCCGGTGCGTAATCTGCAGCAGGCGCTCATTGCCGGCGCGCTTTGGGGTTGGCTACCCTGCGGCCTGGTCTATTCGGTATTGGTCGCCGCGCTGGCCAGTGGCAGCGCGGCCCATGGCGCCGCGCTGATGCTCGCCTTCGGCCTTGGCACCCTGCCCAATCTGCTGGCCATGGGTTGGCTGGCCGAGCGGCTCAAGCGCGTCGCGCAGGACAGACGGGTAAAGCTATGTGCTGGGGCGATGGTGGCCGGGTTCGGTTTGTGGGGCGTGATCCGTTGGCTCGGTTGATGTCGGGCGGCCTGGGGTTCGTGGAACAATAGAGAAGGCCGCCGATGCGGCCTTCCCCGTTTGGTGCGTCGGCTTAGGCGGCCTTGGCGTACTTCGTCTTCGCTGCCTGGGCTGCCTTCGCTTCCTCAGGGCTGTAGGCCTTGCCCGACCACAGCATCGAATAGGCGATCTCTTCGTTGCCGTTTTGGCTCCGGCCGCTTTGCTTAACGTTCGCTGCGCTCACGTTAGCCTTCACCGAAACGGCAACGATCAAGCGGCTTTGGCGTACTTCGTCTTCGCTGCCTGGGCTGCCTTCGCCTCCTCAGGGCTGTAGGCCTTGCCCGACCACAGCATCGAATAGGCGATCTCTTCGTTGCCGTTTTCGCACAGTTCCAGGGCTTTTTGGAATAGGGGTTGGAAGGTCGCCGAGCGGTGCGATTGCTCGTGCTGCTCGAACGACTGCCAGAAGGTCACGATCAGCGCCTCCTTGCCCTTCATCGGGCTTTCCACGGCCTGGCCGATGGTGGAGCCTTCGTTGGACACGGCGCCGCTGTTCAGGCAGACGAAACCGCCGACGAAGCCGGTGTCGGAGTGATAGGTCTTGACGTTTTCGCACAGGGTGGCGACGCGCTCTTCCAGGTCGTCCACGCTGTATTCGGGGCGTAGGACGACGCGGTTGATGGTGACGACGCCGTCGGAGTTGAAGCCGTTGATCAGAGACATGATGTGCTCCTTTAGAAAATAAGCAAAAGCTAATGAATGAGGTGAAAACAAAGCGCGATGGGCGCGCATGGCATTACCTTAGTAATTTAGTCGGATAATGTCAACAGCAGTTTATGCATGCATACGCAATTTTTATGTATTTGGTATTTATTTGTATTTGAATAGGTTTTTCGATGCTCGAGAGTAATATTCCGGGCCTGGCTTGCCAGAAAAGAACGGTCGTTCTATGCTGCAGTTTTTGAACGGACGTTCGATTTGCCATGACCCTGCGTGCCCTCCTGCTCGACTTCAATTCCTATTTCGCCTCGGTGGAACAGCAGTTGCGGCCCGAACTGCGCGGCAAGCCGGTCGGTGTCCTGCCGGTGATGGCCGAGACCACCTGCTGCATCGCCGCCAGCTACCAAGCCAAGCGCTACGGCGTGCGCACCGGCACCAGCGTCGGCGATGCCCGCAAGCTGTGCCCGGACATGGTCTTCGTCCAGGCCCGGCCGCGAGTCTATGTCGAGATGCACCACCGGCTGATCGAGGTGGTCGACAGCGTGATCGCCATCGCCGAGGTGTTGTCGATCGACGAGGTGATGTGCGAACTCACCGGCAGCTGGCAACAAGAAAGCGTGGTGCGTGAACTGGCGCGCGAGGTGAAGGCCAAGATCCGCGACGAGGTGGGCGAGTGCCTCACTTGTTCCATCGGTATCGGCCCCAACCGCTTCCTGGCCAAGACCGCATCGAACATGCAGAAGCCGGACGGCCTGACCGTGCTGCACGAGGCCGATCTGCCCCAGGCCCTGTATCGCCTGAAGCTCGCCGATCTCAACGGCATCGGCCGGGCCATGCTGACGCGCTTGGAGCGCTGCGGCATCGCCAGCGTCGAGGCGCTCTGTAAAGCGAGTCGCGATGAGTTGCGCCGGGCCTGGGGCGGGGTCGAGGGCGAGCGCATGTACGACCGGCTGCGCGGGGTCGATGTGCCGGCGCGCGCGACCCAGCGTTCCAGCCTGGGCCACTCGCACGTGCTGCCGCCGCACCTGCGCACCGACACCGGCGCCTTCTCGGTGCTGTCCAAGCTCACGCAGAAGGCCGCGGCGCGGTTGCGCGCCTCCGGTTTTCAGGCCGCGCGCCTGAGCATCCAGATCGACTACCGCAACCACTATGCCTGGCAGCACGAGGCGCGCTTCCAGCCCATGCACGACACCTTGCCCTTCCTGCGCGTGCTCTCGGCGCTCTGGGCCGGGCGGCCGAAGCGGTGCGAGCCGGTCAAGGTCGGCATCACGCTCTTGGATTTGGGCGACGAGGAACAGACGACGCTGTCGCTCTTCCCCGACGGCACGCGCACGCCGGGGCTGGACCATGCACTCGACCAGCTCAAGGCGAAATACGGCAACGATGCGGTCTACTTCGGCGGCGCCTTCATGGCCACCGAAGAAGCGCCGATGCGCATCGCCTTCACCCATGTGCCGGATGTGCGATTGGAGGGCGATGCGAAGGAGGTTGGGGCTGGGTGGTTGGAAGTGGCGTAGGGTGCGCTCGCGCACCATTCATCGTTGGTCTGGTGCGCAGGCGCACCCTACGGATAATGCACATGCCGTCGCGTAAGCGAAGTGGGGTGCACTCTGTGCACCCTGGAATCGGTGCGTTTCACGTACCACAACAAACACAAATCAAAAGGAGGTACACATGCCCGAATACCGCCGCTCCAAGGTGCCCGGCGGCACCTATTTCTTCACCGTTATCACCTACCAACGCGGCAAATTTCTGACCGATGAACCTTTTCGTCATGCCTTGCGCGAAGGCATCGCCTTGGCCAGGAAAACCTTGCCCTTCACCATCGAGGCCTGGGTGCTGCTACCGGACCACTTGCATTGCATCTGGCGGCTGCCGCAAGGCGATGCCGATTACGCCAAACGCTGGGCCGTCATCAAACGGCATGTGAGCAAGCATTGTGGGCATTTACTTGCCCGTGATGTGGCGTTAAGCGAATCCAGGCTTTCCCGAAAGGAATCAGCGGCATGGCAGCGCCGATATTGGGAGCACCAGATACGCGATGAGATCGATTTTGCCCGGCATGCCGATTACATTCATTACAATCCGGTGAAACATGGTTATGTGAAACGCGTGGCCGATTGGCCGTATTCGAGCTTTCACCGCTTGGTGCAGGCCGGTATGTACCCCAAAGATTGGGCGGGGGAAAGGGACGGATCGGAGGGCGAATTCGGGGAGTAGGGTGCACTCTGTGCACCGTGTAATCGGTGCGTGGAACGCACCCTACGCTTGCTGAAAAGCTGGCCCGATGTCGGTTACAGTAGGTGCGAAATACGCCCCGTCGACAGAGCCGCATAGGCCGCGAGGGGCCGATAGATGCGCCGACAGGGCGCCATGAGAAAAAGTGGAGGCAACAAGGCCAATGAAATACCCAGCAATCATCCGGCCGCGACAGCTTGGGGCTGTCGATGCGGTTTTTGTACGACTTCGTTAGAACAACAAGATGCACCGCGTATTCTTTGATGCAATGAGCATTCGATTCGGTCTTCAACAAGAGCCCTCTACAAGGGCACAAGAGGTTGAATGGGCCGGGGAAACCTACAAGCTAGAAGTTTACGCTGAAAAGCCAAGAAGAAAATTAGATGGCTGGATTCAAGATGAAATAGCCCTCTTGCCATCGGTAGTTGAATTGATCAAAACCGGCTTGGTCGAACCATTCATCAGTCATGAAGTACGAATGGAATTGGCTAATTTAAAGTTTGGAGGATTGTTGCAGTCTGATCTCGGTATTTATCACGAGGTGGAATTCAAAATGGCACCCGACCCTTTTCCATATCAAAGAGTCATCGCAAGCGGGTTTGATCATTTGGCGGGCCAGGATGGCTTGAACCAACTATATGCCAGTAACTTTGATCTTGATTTCGTAAAGCTCAAAAAAGAGCTTGGTGGCAACAAAGATGGAGATGCATTTCATATTCTCACGGCGGAGCGTGCAGAGATTGAGTTCTTTCTTACCATGGATCGACGCCTGATTAACTCATTCCGAAATCAATGCAAAAGTAAACTCAACGTGAGCCCCGTCATGCCAAGCGAATTGATCAAACATGTCGAAGAAAGTATGTAACCCTCTTACACTTGTGCCAGACCAATTGATCTGCCGGTTCGTCATCCAAGCCTGGCATTGTGCGGGGCTGAAGTGCTGTTTGAACAGTTGCAGTTTGCTGCTGTCGAGCAGGCTCATGCCTGCACGCCGTCTGCTAGCGAGGGTGGGGTGCGTTCCACGCACCATTTATGGATTTGGTGCGTGGAACGCACCCTACGGCAGAACTCTAAAGAAGCGCGAGATTGTCCCTATGAATGAGTTCCGGCTCGTCGACGTAACCGAGCGCCGCCTCGATCTCGGCAGTGGCCTTGCGTGCGATCTTGCGCGCCTCGTCGGCGCTGTAATTGGTCAGGCCGCGCGCGAGGTCGCGGCCATCCGGGCCTAAACACGCTACCACTTCACCACGCTGGAAGTCGCCGATGACTTCGATGACGCCGATGGGCAGCAGGCTCTTGCCCTGTTCGGTCAGCGCGCGGGTGGCACCTTCATCCAATTTCAATTTGCCGCGCACTTGCAGGTGGTCGGCCAGCCACTGCCGGCGGGCGGCGATGGGTTCGCGCACGGCGGTGAACTGGGTGCCGATGGCCTCACCCTGGGCCAGGCGGATCAGCACGTCGGTCTCACGGCCGCTGGCGATGACGGTGTGAGCGCCGCTGCGGGCGGCGCGTTTGGCGGCCAGTACCTTGGTCAGCATGCCGCCGCGACCGAGGCTGCTGCCGGCGCCGCCGGCCATGGCCTCGAGCGCGACATCGCCGGCGGTGACCTCGGCCAGCAGCTTCGCTGTGGGGTCCTTGCGCGGGTCGGCGGTGTAGAGGCCGCTCTGGTCGGTGAGGATGATCAGGGCGTCGGCCTCGATCAGGTTGGCGACCAGGGCGCCCAGGGTGTCGTTGTCGCCGAACTTGATCTCCTCGGTCACCACGGTGTCGTTCTCATTGATGATGGGGATGACCTTGAGTTCGAGCAGGGTGCGCAGGGTGGAGCGGGCGTTGAGGTAGCGCTCGCGGTCGGCCAGGTCGGCGTGGGTGAGCAGGATCTGTGCGGTGCGCAGCTGGTGGCCGCGGAAGCTGCGCTCGTAGGCCTCGATCAGGCCCATCTGGCCCACGGCGGCGGCGGCCTGCAGTTCGTGCATGGCCTGCGGCCGTTTGCTCCAGCCCAGGCGCTGCATGCCCTCGGCGATGGCGCCGCTGGAGACCAACACCACTTCCTTGCCCAGCTCGACCAGGCGCGCGATCTGCGCCGACCACAGGGCAAGGCGTTCGTGGTCCAGGCCGCGGCCGTCGTTGGTGACCAGGCTGCTGCCGACCTTGACTACCAGGCGCTTGGAGCTGGCGACGACGGAGGCGGTCATGCGCCAGCCTCCGGTTCGGGTGCGGCCGGTTTTTCAGCTTCCGCCTCGGCTGTTTCGGCTTCCTGGGCGCGGGTTTGTTCGATGTGGTCCATGATGGCGTAGATCAAAGGCTGGCAGCCTTCGCCGCTGATCGCCGAGATGGCGAACACGGGGCCTTGCCAGCCGTAGTCCTGGATGAAGGCCTGGATTTTAGCCCGCCGCTCCTCATCGGGGATCAGGTCGGTCTTGTTCAGCACCAGCCAGCGCGGTTTGGCGTAGAGTCCGGCGTCGTACTTGCGCAACTCCTCGACGATGGCCTGCGCCTCGTGCACCGGGTCGGTCTCGGGGTCGAACGGCGCGAGGTCGACGATGTGCAGCAGCAGCCGGGTGCGGGCCAGATGGCGCAGGAACTGGTGGCCGAGACCGGCCCCTTCGGCTGCACCTTCGATCAGGCCGGGGATGTCGGCGATGACGAAGCTGCGGTTGGCGTCCACCCGCACCACGCCCAGGTTGGGGTGCAGGGTGGTGAAGGGGTAGTCGGCCACCTTGGGCTTGGCGGCGGAGACGGCGCGGATGAAGGTGGACTTGCCGGCATTGGGCATGCCGAGCAGGCCGACATCGGCCAGCACCTTCAACTCCAGGCGCAGGCGTTTTTCCTCGCCGGCCTCGCCGTGGGTGAACTGGCGCGGCGCCCGGTTGGTGCTGGACTTGAAGTGGAGGTTGCCCAGGCCACCCTTGCCGCCCTTGGCGATCAGGGCCTGCTGGCCGTCGCGGGCCAGGTCGGCGATGACCTCGCCGGTCTCGTCGTCGTGGAACAGGGTGCCGACTGGCACCCGCAGGATCAGGTCGTCGCCGCCCTTGCCGTAGCAGTCCGAGCCGTGGCCGTTCTCGCCGTTCTGCGCCCGGTACATGCGGGTGTAGCGGAACTCGACCAGGGTGTTGAGGTTGCGGTCGGCCACGGCGTAGATGCTGCCGCCCTTGCCGCCGTCGCCGCCGTCCGGGCCGCCCTTGGGCACGAATTTTTCACGCCGGAACGAGGCCGAGCCGTTGCCGCCTTTGCCGGCGATGACTTCGATTTTTGCTTCGTCGATGAACTTCATGGCGTGTCGTACCCCAAAAACAAAAAAGCCCTATCCGAAGATAGGGCCCTTGCGGATTCGGTGGCGGCTTAGGCCTGCACCGGAATCACGTTGACCGTGCGGCGCTTGCTGGCGCCCTTCACGGTGTATTCGACCACGCCGTCGACCAGGGCGAACAAGGTAAAGTCCTTGCCCAGACCGACGTTGGTGCCGGGGTGGAACTGGGTGCCGCGCTGACGGACCAGGATGTTGCCCGCGGGCACGAACTGGCCGCCGTAGCGCTTGACGCCCAGCATCTTCGGATTGGAGTCGCGGCCGTTACGTGAGCTGCCGCCTGCCTTTTTGTGTGCCATGGTCTATTAGCTCCTGATTAGGCGGAAATGCCTTCGATGCGCAGTTCCGTGTAGTTCTGGCGATGACCTTGCGTCTTGCGATAGTGCTTACGACGACGCATCTTGAAGATCATGACCTTGTCGCCCCGGCCGTGGGAGACCACGGTGGCCTTGACGCTGGCGCCGGCCACGAAGGGCGCGCCGATCTTGACGTTATCGCCGTCGGCGACCATCAGGACGTCCTTGATCTCGACCGCGCCGCCGACTTCGACGGGCAGGCTCTCAACTTTCAGTTTGCCGCCGGCAGAGACTTTGTACTGCTTGCCGCCGGTTTTGATAACCGCATACATGGTGGGCTCCAACGCTCGGGTTGTTGCAGAAAGGGCAAGATTTTATCCAGCCTTGGCGGATAATGCAATGCGAATTTCGCTGTGAGTACAAAAGCTTGTTGGTATAGTGCGGCGGATTTCTGTTTTCCGGGACACCCTTGGCTTCGGCGAAAGAACTGGACGAATTTCTGGCGGCGGTGGAGCGGCGGGCCTATAAAAGTGCCCTGCTGGCCCTGCAAGACCACCATTCGGCCCTGGATGTGGTGCAAAACGCGATGCTGAAGCTGTGCGAACGCTATGGCGAACGCCCGTCCAATGAGTTGCCGCTGATCTTCCAGCGCATCCTGCAGAACGCCATTACCGACCATTTCCGGCGGGCCAAGGTCAGAAACTTCTGGACGACCCTGCTGTCTCCGTTCAAAGGGGCCGACGACGAGGAGGCCGGCGACAGCCTGGAAGCCCTGCCCGGGGCCGTCGATACCCGTCCTGGGACCGACCCGGCCGGCATGGCCGAGTCCAGCCAGCATTTGGCCGTCATCGAACAGGCCCTGGCCGAATTGCCGCCGCGTCAACGGCAGGCCTTCCTGCTGCGTTACTGGGAAGAGATGGACATCGCCGAGACGGCCAAAGTGATGGGGTGTTCCGAGGGGAGCGTCAAAACCCATTGTTTTCGGGCAGTGAACACGTTGTCGGCCAAGTTGAAAGAAAAGGGCATTCGCTTGTGAACGAGCAGGAATTCATCGCCAAGGTCACCGAGGCGCTCGACGAGGGCGCCGGCCGGCTGACGTCGCCTACCGTCGAAGCCTTGCGGGCCGGCCGGCGCCGGGCGTTGGCCGGCCGTCGGCAACGCGATGCCGGTGGCGCGCATGCCTGGGTGGCGGTGCTCGGCTGGGCCCATCACCACAGCAGGATGTTCTGGCTGTTGCTGTTGTTGGCCGTATTGCTCGGCATGGTGGGCTACCAGATGCTGAATGATCAGGATGCCTCGGACCTGGATATCCAGCTCCTGACCGACGATTTGCCGCCGCAGGCTTATCTTCATGGGGATATGGGCTCATGGCTCAACGCACGCGAGCAATAATCCTGTTCGGGTTGTTGGCCCTGGCACAGCCGGCCCTCGCGGCCGAGCCGTATGTGTTCCGTTTTTGGAGTGAATTGACGGCGGAGCAGCAGAAGGCGCTGGCCCCAGTGGCGGAGGATTGGAACAACTTTCCGCCCAGGCAGCAGACCCGGCTGCTGAAAGTGGCCAGAAGTTACGGAAAGTTGAGCGCGACCCAGCAGCAACGGATGCAGGCTCGTCTACGCGCATGGGTTCAGATGACGCCCGAACAACGCCTGCTGGCACGGCGGAACTACCAGAAGCTGATCGAATTGCCGGCGCAGAAGCAGGTGCAGGTCAAGCAGCGCTGGGCGCATATCCAATCGGAAGGCGCGCCCGAACCGGAGCCGCCGGAAACGCCGTAAAATCGCCCCCTTCATTTATTGCCAAGCCGGTTTCCCGGCAATGTCTCCGATCGTGCCCGAAACGCCATCTTTCTCGAGGCGGCTGGTCTGCCTGTTGTATGAACTGTTGATCCTGCTTGCGCTTTGGCTTGCTGCAGGGTTTCCCTTCGTTGGTCTGACCCAGGCACTCGATCCGATTTGGATTCGCCCGTTGTTCCAGCTCTATCTATTGACGCTGGGGGGGGCTTATTTCGTTTGGTTCTGGACCCATGGCGGGCAAACCCTGCCGATGAAGACCTGGCGTTTGCGCTTGGTCACGCAAGAGGGCGGCACCTTGGGCTATGGTTTGGCCGGGTCGCGATATGTCTTGGCCGTGGCCGGCTATCTGCTGTTCGGTCTCGGTCTGTTCTGGGCCTTGTTCGATCGCGACCGCCAGTTTTTGCATGACCGGCTGCTGGGCACGCGTCTGATCGTGATGCGCTAACGCCGTTCGGCCAGCCAAAGGCCGGCGACGGCGATGCCGGAAAAGACGATGACCGGCAGGCTGGCGCTGAGGGCGGGTGGCCAGTCGTTGAGCAGGCCCAAATGGGCCGACAGGCGGTTGAGCAGATAGAAGATCAGGCCGATCAATACGCCGAGCATGACCCGAGCGCTGGTGCCGGTGCCGCGTGGCTGCAAATAGGCGAAGGGCAGCGCGAGTAGCAGCATGATCGGGGCGGCCAGCGGGTAGACGATCTTGGCCCAGAGCGCGATCTCGAACCGCGTGGTTTTCTGCCGGTTTTCTTTCAGGTGGCCGATATAGGCATACAGCGTCCGCAAAGCCATGCGGTCAGGTGCCACGGTCAGTACCGACAGCAAATCTGGCGTGATGCTCGAAGGCCAATCCAGGCGGGGAAAGTGTTCGATCGTCGTGCCCTCGGCAGACAGCCGCGTGCGTTGGACTTGATTCAATTGCCAATAGCCGGCGCTGGACCATACCCCGGTCTCGGCGGTCTGGATCAACTGCAAATGAAAGTCCGGGTCGAATTGGAATACTTGCAGGCCGACCAAGGTGCTATCCGGCAATACCTCTTGCGCGTTGACGAAGCTATGGCCGTCCTTGGCCCACAAGCCGCTCTTGAATTCCTGCGCGACGATCTTGCTGGTGGTGCGCAATTTGATTTGCTGGGCGGCCTGTTCGGCGACCGGCGTGACCAGCTCGCCCAGCAGCAAGATGGCCAAGGCGAAAGAGGCGCCCAGCCCCAGCATCAGCTTGATCAGCTGCCGTGGTGACAGGCCCGAGGTGCGCATTACGTTGAATTCGGAATTGACGGCCAGTTGTGCCAGCGCGAACAGGGCGCCGATGACGACCGCGATCGGCATCAGTTCGTGAATGCGGCCGGGCAGGCGCAACAGCACATAGAGTAAGGCCTTCACCATGGTGTAATTGCCTTCCCCCAACGAGCCCATTTCCTCCAACAAGTCGAAGAAGCTGAACAGCAGCAGCAAGACGGCCAGGGCCAGGCCAACCGAGGCCAGGATCAGCGTTGCCAGGTAGCGATTGAGTATGCTCATCGGCGCCACCGCCATTTGCTCGGCCCGCGCATGCGGAACCAGAACAACACCAGAAGCAGCGCCGCCATCGAGCCATGGATGTACAGCATGCCGCGGATTGCCGTCAGGCTTTCGTGCACGATCCAGCCTTCGCTCAGGCCGATCAGGTTGTTGTAGACCGCATAGATCAGCACCGCGAAGAGGATGTTCAGCGAACGTCCGGCCCGCGGGTTGACGAAGCTCAGCGGGATGGCGAGCAAGGCCAGAATCAGCGCGCTGATCGGGTAGCCTAGGCGCCAGCTCCATTCGGCTTGGTTGTCCGGCGTCGGATGGCTGAGCAAGGTCAGCGTCGAGCGCTCCCTGGCCTTGTCGCTTCTGGGTTTGGCGATACTGGGTTCGAGCCGGAAGGCATAGCGCTCGAATTCGATCACGCGATAATTCGGGGTGCCCGGCGTGCCCTCGTAACGGTGGCCGTTTTCCAAGACCAGGAAGGGATCGCCGTTTTCCATGGCGACGTGCTTGCCTTCGCGCGCCACCACGATGCCGGTGCGGCCATGCTGTTCGGAGCGAATGAAAATGTTGCGCACGCGGTTGTCCAGGTTGTCGCTGGTTTCGACGAAATAGACTTTTTTACCGTTGGCGGCCTCGACGAACAGGCCGGGCGACAGGTTGGAGGAATCGTCCCGGTTGCTGAGATAGCTCTCGTAGGCCACCCGCTTTTGCGCGGCCCAGGGCAGCAAGACCAGGCTGAACAGCGCGATCAGCAGGCAGACCGGCAAGGCGAACAGCAAGACTGGCCTGAGCCAGCCCATGTGACTCAAGCCGGAACTGAGCCAGACCACCATCTCGCTGTCGCGCCAATAGCGGTTGAGGGTCAAAAAAATCCCCATGAACATGGCGAGCGACAGCAATACTGGCATCATGTGGAACAGACCGAAGCCCAAGAACGGCAAGACCGCCTCGGTGCTGATGTCGCCGATGGCGGCACGGCCGAAGATGCGCGCGACCAGGGTCACGACCACGATGGCAGCCAGCCCGGCCAGGGCATAGCTGGCGGTGACGAGCATTTCGCGGATCGTGGCGCGATCGTGGATGCGCATTTTTGACTTAGTCTGGTTGTTTGAAAATAATGCGGCTCGGCGGTGAACCCGCTGTTTCACCGAAACTTATTGGATCTTGCGCGTGGAGAATGTCATGGAATTTAGCATAAAAGTCGGCGGTCCCGAGAAACAGAAGACCGCCTGTGCGGTGGTCGGTGTGTTCGATGCGCGCAAGTTGAGCGATGCGGCCAAGGCGATCGACCAGGCGTCCGGCGGCCATCTCGCCAGCGTGCTGAAACACGGCGATCTCGACGGCAAGCTGGGCGCCACCTTGCTGCTGCACAAGGTGCCGAACGTGGCCTGCGAGCGCGTGTTGCTGGTCGGCCTGGGCAAGGCGGCCGAGTTCCACGACAAGCAGTACCGCGACGCCGTGCGTGCCGCGGTCAAGGCCCTGAACGAGACCGGCGCGGCCGAGGCCGTGCTCTATCTCACCGAATTGCCGGTCAAGCGCCACGACGCCGCCTGGAAGGTGGAACAGGCCGCCGTCGTCGCGCGCGATGCGCTGTACCGCTTCGACCAGCTCAAGAGCAAGCAGGATGCGGCGCGGCCGTTGAAGCGCCTGGGCTTCAACCTGGCCGGTCGCGGCGACGTGAGGGCGGGCGAGCAGGGCTTGAGCCGCGGCAAGGCCGTCGCCGACGCGATGCAACTGGCCAAGGATCTGGGCAATATGCCGGGCAATCTGTGCACGCCGAGCCACCTGGCCGAGCGGGCGCGCAAGCTGGGCAAGAGCCACGGCCTGGCGGTGGAGGTGCTGGAACAGGCCGCCATCGAGAAACTGGGCATGGGCTCCTTCCTGTCGGTGGCCAAGGGCAGCCGCCAGCCGCCCAAGTTCATCATCGTCCAGCACAAGGGCGGCAACAAGAAGGACAAGCCAGTGGTGCTGGTCGGCAAGGGCATCACCTTCGATGCCGGCGGCATTTCCTTGAAGCCGGCCGGCGAGATGGACGAGATGAAATACGACATGAGTGGCGCCGCCTCGGTGCTGGCTACCATGCAGGCGGTGGCCGAGCTCAAGCTGCCGCTCAATGTCGTCGCGCTGATCCCGACCTGCGAGAACCTGCCCGACGGCGCGGCCAACAAGCCGGGCGACATCGTCACCTCGATGTCCGGCCAGACCATCGAGGTGCTCAACACCGACGCCGAGGGCCGCTTGATCCTGTGCGATGCGCTGACCTATGCCGAACGGTTCGAGCCGGCGGCGGTGGTCGACGTCGCCACCCTGACCGGCGCCTGCGTCATCGCCCTGGGCCATGTCGCCACCGGCCTGCTGGCCAACAACGACGCCCTGGCGCACGAATTGGCGCGCGCCGGCGAGGCGGCCTACGACCGGGTCTGGCAGATGCCGCTGTGGGACGATTATCAGGAACAGTTGAAGAGCAACTTCGCCGACATGGCCAACATCGGCGGCCGGCCGGCCGGCACCATCACCGCGGCGGCCTTCCTGTCACGCTTCGCCGAGAAATATCACTGGGCCCACCTGGACATCGCCGGCACCGCCTGGCGTTCGGGCAAGGACAAGGGCAGCACCGGCCGACCGGTGCCCTTGCTGGTGCATTTTCTGCTGGGCCGCGCGGGAGGCTGAGGGTAGGGTGCCCCCGCTGTGCGAGGATAAACGCTACGCGCACCTTTTGTTGGTGCGTGGAACGCACCCTACGCTTGCTAGCTATCAGCGCGGCGGCGGTTCCAGCACCGTCGGTTCCGCCGTCGGCAGCAAGCCCGGATAGTCGCGCGAGGTGTGCAGGCCGCGGCTTTCGTGGCGCTTGGTCGCGCAGCGCACGATCAGGTCGGCGGTCAGTACCAGGTTGCGCAGTTCGATCAGGTCATTGCTGACCCGGAAGTTCGAGTAGTACTCGTCGATCTCTTCGCGCAGCAGTTGGATGCGGTGCGCGGCCCGTTCCAGCCGGCGGTTGGTGCGCACGATGCCGACATAGTCCCACATGAAGCGGCGCAACTCGTGCCAGTTGTGGGCGATGACGATTTCTTCGTCGGCGTCGGTGACCCGGCTCTCGTCCCATGGCGGCAGGTCCACCGCCGGTGCCGGCGCGCTGTCGGCGATGTGTCTCGCTGCGGCCTGGCCGTAGACCACGCACTCCAACAGCGAATTGCTCGCCAGCCGATTGGCGCCGTGCAGGCCGGTGCAACTGGTCTCGCCGATCGCATACAGGTTGGCCAGGTCGGTGTGGCCGTGCGGGTCCACCATGACGCCGCCGCAGGCATAGTGCGCGGCCGGCGCGACCGGGATCCATTCGCGCGTGATGTCGATGCCGAGTTCCTTGCAGCGCTCATAGATGGTCGGGAAATGCTCGATGATGAACTTGGCCGGTTGGTGGGTGATGTCGAGATAGACGCAATCCAGGCCGCGTTTTTTCATCTCCGAGTCGATCGCCCGTGCCACGATGTCGCGTGGCGCCAGCTCGGCCCGTTCGTCGTATTCCGGCATGAACCGGCTGCCGTCGGGCAGCCGCAGCATCGCCCCCTCGCCGCGCATCGCCTCGGTGATCAGGAACGATTTGGCGTGCGGATGGTAGAGGCAGGTCGGGTGGAACTGGATGAACTCCAGATTGGCCACGCGGCAGCCGGCGCGCCAAGCCATCGCGACACCGTCGCCGGTGGCGGTGTCCGGGTTCGAGGTATAGAGAAAGACCTTGCCCGTGCCGCCGGTGGCCAACACCGTATGGCCGGCGGCGAAGGTTTCCACCCGGCCCGAATCCGTGTTCAGCACATAGGCACCGTAGATTCGATCGTTGGCCAGGCCGAATTTGTGGCCGGTGATCAGGTCGATCGCGATGTGGTGGGTCAGCAGGCTGATGTTCGCCGCCGCGCGCAGCTTGCCGCGCAGGGTTTCCTGGACCGCCTTGCCGGTGGCATCGGCCGCATGCAGGATGCGGCGGTGGCTGTGGCCGCCCTCGCGGGTCAGATGGAAATTGCCGCGGTCGCGGTCGAAGGCGACGCCGGCCTCGATCAGCCAGCGGGCGGCGGCGGGGCCATGGGCGACGACATTGCGCACGACCTTCTCGTCGCACAAGCCGGCACCGGCGATGAGCGTGTCCTGAACGTGCGCTTCCAGCGTGTCGTCGGCGCCGAGCACGGCAGCGACGCCGCCTTGGGCCCAATAGCTCGCGCTGTCTTCATAGCCTTTCTTGGCCAGAATGCCGATGCGTAGCCGGCTCGGCAAGCTCAGGGCCAGGCTGGCGGCAGCCAGGCCGGCGCCGATGATGAGGACGTCGTAACGTTGCATGAGGAACTCTGTAGTGGCTGGGAACTAACGGCAGGTTCGCCCGGTCATTTGCAGCGAAGCCCTATCCCGGCCGGTTATACTAGCCCGCGATGAAATTGGGAAGCCAGTCGGGGGCGGGAGGCCCGGTGGATAGATGAGTGATCGGGAAATCGACCGTCAATTGGTCGAACGCGTGCAGCAAGGCGACAAGCGGGCCTTCGACCTGTTGGTCGAGAAGTATTGGCGCAAGCTGACCCGCCTGTTGTCGCGCATGGTGCGCGATTCGGGCGAGGTCGAGGACATTGCCCAGGAGACCTTTATCAAGGCCTATCGGGCGCTGCCGCAGTTTCGTGGCGATGCGGCCTTCTATACCTGGCTGTATCGGATCGGCGTCAACACCGCGAAGAACTATCTGGCGGCCAAGAGTAAGGCCATGCCCACGGTCAGCGAGCAGGCTGCGCCGGACGAAGAGGGCACGGAAGACCGCTGGGCGGTGCAAGACATCGCGACGCCCGAGTCGGAACTGCTGTCCAAGCAGGTGGCCATGGCCGTGAACGAGGCGGTGGAGGCCTTGCCCGAAGAGTTGCGCACGGCGATCACGCTGCGCGAAATGGAAGGACTGAGCTACGAGGAAATCGCTCAGATGATGAATTGTCCGATCGGCACCGTGCGTTCCCGCATCTTCCGGGCGCGCGAGGCGATCGCCGCGAAGTTGCGGCCGATCTTGGGGACAGCGCAGGACACGAGGTGGTAATCATGCAAAAACCGGCACTGGCATCCGACAACGAGAACATGGACTGGCTGTCCGCTTTGCTGGACGGCGAGGCGGATGACGACCTGGAAGGCATCGGCCGACTGGCCCGCGACGAGGCGTTGAAGGCGCGCTGGTCGGAGTATTGCCTGATCGGCGATGCCCTGCGCGGGCTGTCACAGCCCTCGGGGCGTGTGCCGGAGCGGGTGCGCGTCGCGCTGAGCGATGAACCGACGATATTGGCGCCGGTGGTCAAGCCGCGACATCGGCCGGCTTTGTGGCTGGCGGCGGCGGCAACGGTGGCGGCGGTAACCTGGATGACCATGCATGCCGAGCCGACCGCTGCCCCGCCGGTGCGAATGGCCATGCAGTCCGGTCCGGCCGAGGTGGCTGCCCTCGACGTCGTGCCGTATCTGGCCGCACATCAGGATTATGCCCAGGCGCTGACGAGCAGCCCTGAAATGCATTTCAGCCAAGTGGCTCTGGCGCTGCCGGAGGCGGCTCGATGAGGCGTGGTCTGCTGGTTCTGGCCTGTTGCTTCTCCATTCCGGCTTGGGCAGCCGACTCGCTCACCACCGCCATTGCCGCCGATTGGCTCAAGCGCGTAGCCGACGCGCCGCGCCGGCTGAGTTACGAAGGCGTCTTCGTGTTCCAGCAGGGCGACGCGATGCAGACCGTGCGCATCGCGAACCGGCCCGACGGCAGCGGCAAGGACAGCCGGTTGACCACTATCGACGGGGTGCCGCGCGAGGTGCGGTGCACGGGGTCCGAGTCGGTCAGCATCTCCGGCCAAGGCGGGCAGGCCAAGTTCGAGCGTCGCTTGAACAGCCGGCATTTCCCCGATCTGCTGCCGACCAATGCCGAACGCCTATTGGCTTGGTACAACTTGAAAGTCGGCGCTACCGCCCGCGTTGCGGGTCTCGAGTGCCGGCAGTTGGAGCTGATCCCCAAAGATCATTTCCGCTGGGGCTACGTGTTGTGTGCCGACAAGGACACCAACCTGCCGCTCAAGGCGGTGATGGTGAACGAGCACGGTCAGCCCTTGATGCAGTATGCCTTCACCGAGGTGCGTTTCGGCGACAGTGGGACGCTGCCATCGGCCAAGCCGAGTACCGGCGCGGCCGAGGTGCCCTTCCTGGCGGCGGGCGATGCCTTGAATATTAAGCAATTGCCGCCCGGCTTCGCACGCGAGGTGGCGATCCGCCGCAAATTGCCGCAGCACGGCGAGATCGAGCATTGGGTGTTCAGCGACGGCTTGACCCATATCTCGTTGTTCATCGAACCCATGGCCAAGCCGTTCATGCCGGTCAAGGGCGAGAGCAAACAGGGTATGGTGAACATGCTGGTGCGCCAGGTCGGCGACTACCAGGTGACGGTGCTCGGCGAGGCGCCGTGGTCGGCGGTCGAGGCCATCGCCATGGGGCTGGAGCCGAAGCCTCGATGAGTGAAACCTTGGCGCGCGTCGTGCGGGTGGAGGGCGAATCGGCCTGGGTCGAAGTCGAGGCGCCCACCTCATGCGGTGCTTGTGGCGGTCGCGGCTGCGGTTCCAGTTCGGTGTTCGGCCAGTTGTTTCGCGTGCGGCCGGCAAGCTATCCGGTGCACAACGCGATTGCCGCGCAAGTCGGCGATAGCGTGATCGTGGCCGTGGCGGAAGGCGAGCTGCTGCACTCCGCCTTGCGTGGTTACGGCGTCCCCTTGTTGTCGTTGTTGCTGGGCGCCTTTGCCGGTTCGACGCTGGCCGGCGAGCTTGGTTCTATCGTCGGCGCCCTGCTGGGTTTGGCCTTGGGCGCGGTGACGATCCGCCGCGTTGCGGCGGGGCGGCCCAGCATCGTGCGCCATGGCAGCGCGGAAGATTTTTCTTGTTCAACCAATCAAGCGAGGTAAGTCGTGAGTAAGTTGTTCTTGCGTTTCGTGTTCTTGCTCGGTTTGGCAGGTGTCGTACAGGCAGCGGAGCTACCCGATTTCACCGATATCGTGGACAAGCAGGGGGCGGCGGTGGTCAACATCGCAACCACCCAAGATGCCCGGCGCGGCGAGCGCCGCGGCATGCCGGAGCAGGACGAGATGTTCGAATTCTTCCGCCGCTTCATGCCGCCCGAGGGCCGCGGTTTCATGCCGCCGCGCCATGGCCAGGGCTCGGGTTTCATCGTGAGCGGCGATGGCTATATCTTGACCAACACCCATGTCGTCGACGGTGCCGACGAGGTGGTGGTGAAGTTGAACGATAAGCGCGAATTCCGCGCCAAGGTGATCGGCGCCGATGCGCGCACCGATGTGGCGCTGCTCAAGATCGACACCAAGGGTCTGCCCAAGGTCACGATCGGCGATCCCAACAAGTTGCGTGCCGGCGAATGGGTGCTGGCCATCGGGGCGCCGTTCGGATTCGAGAACACGGCCACCGCCGGTATCGTGTCGGCCAAGGGCCGTTCGTTGCCGCAAGAGAACTACGTGCCGTTCATCCAGACCGACGTTGCGGTGAACCCGGGCAACTCGGGCGGCCCCTTGTTCAACCTGAAGGGCGAGGTGGTCGGCATCAATTCGCAAATCCTGTCGCGTTCGGGCGGCTATATGGGCCTGTCGTTCGCGATCCCGATCGACGTGGCGATGGACGTGGCCGAGCAACTGAAGAGCAAGGGCAAGATCAGCCGCGGCCGTTTGGGCGTGACGATTCAGGAAGTGACCGCCGATCTGGCCGAATCGCTGGGCTTGGACACGCCGCGCGGCGCGTTGATCGCCGACGTCGAGCCGGATAGCCCGGCCGACAAGGCCGGCTTGCAGGCCTCGGACATCGTGCTCCAGTTCGACGGCAAGCCGGTCAATGCCTCCATCGACCTGCCGCGCCTGGTCGGCGCGACCAAGCCGGGTAGCAAGGTCGCCGTGCAGGTTTGGCGTAACCGGAAAGCGAAGGATTTCGATATCACCGTCGGTGAGTTGCAGGACGATAAGCTGGCCGGTATGGACAAACCGACCAACAAGGCCGGTCTGGCCGTACGCGAACTGACGCCGGAACAAAAGCGCCAACTCGGCATCAAGTCCGGCCTGCTGGTGCAGGAATCGACCGGCCTGGCGGCGCGGGCCGATATCCGGCCGGGCGACGTCATCCTCAGTGTCGATGGCCGGTCGGTCAACACCAGCCGCGATCTGGCGCAAGCGCTCACGGTGTCGGGCCGCAAGCTCGTCGCCTTGTCGCTCAAGCGCGGCGACGGCGTGCTGTACGTCGCCTTGCGGCTCGAACCTTGAACTTCACCCTGTATAGCCGGGCCGGCTGTCCGCTCTGCGAAGACATGGCAGCCGGGCTCGAGGCCCTGGGCCTGGCCTACACCGAGGTCGATATCGACCGCGACCCCGGGCTCAAGGCCCGCTACGACTGGGACGTGCCGGTGCTGGTCGGGCCGGCGGGCGAGGTCTGCCGGCATTTTTTCGACCCGGTCGCCGTGCGTGCCGCCCTCAAAATCGACTAAAATTCGCCAACTTTTCAAATCCTTAATGGAACACGGGCGCAGGCTGCGCCCGTTTGTTTATGCAAAATATCCGTAACTTTTCCATCATCGCCCATATCGACCACGGCAAATCCACCCTGGCCGACCGCCTGATCGAGTTCTGCGGCGGGCTGCAGTCGCGCGAGATGGAGGCCCAGGTGCTCGACTCCATGGACCTGGAGCGCGAGCGCGGCATCACCATCAAGGCCCAGACCGCCGCCCTGCGCTACAAGGCGCGCGACGGCCGGGAATACCGGCTGAATCTGATCGACACCCCCGGCCACGTCGACTTCTCCTACGAGGTGTCGCGTTCGCTGTCCGCCTGCGAGGGCGCGCTCTTGGTGGTCGACGCCTCGCAGGGCGTCGAGGCCCAGACCGTGGCCAACTGCTACACCGCGATCGAACTCGGGGTCGAGGTGGTGCCGGTGCTGAACAAGATCGACCTGCCCTCGGCCGACCCCGAGCGGGTGATCCAGGAGATCGAGGACATCGTCGGCATCCCGGCCGAGGACGCCGTGCGCTGCTCGGCCAAGACCGGCGTCGGCATCGAGGATGTGCTGGAGGCGGTGATCGCCCGGGTGCCGGCGCCCAAGGGCGACGAGGCCGCGCCGCTGAAAGCGCTGGTGATCGACTCCTGGTTCGACAACTACGTCGGCGTGGTCATGCTGGTGCGCGTGGTCGACGGCGAGCTGAAGGCCAAGCAGAAGATTCGGCTGATGGCGGCCGGGGTCGACTACCCGGCCGAGCAGATTGGCGTGTTCACGCCCAAGTCGGTGCCGCGCGAGGTGCTGGCCACCGGCGAGGTCGGCTTCATCATCGCCGGCATCAAGGAACTCAAGCACGCCAAGGTCGGCGACACCGTCACCCTGGCGGCGCAGCCGGCGGCCGAGGCCCTGCCCGGCTTCAAGGAGATCAAGCCGCAGGTGTTCGCCGGCCTGTATCCGGTCGAGTCGCACGACTACGACGGCCTGCGCGACGCGCTGACCAAGCTGCAACTGAACGACGCCAGCCTGTTCTTCGAGCCGGAGACCTCGCAGGCCCTGGGCTTCGGTTTCCGTTGCGGCTTTCTCGGCCTGTTGCACATGGAGATCGTGCAGGAGCGGCTGGAGCGCGAATACGGCCAGAACCTGATCACCACCGCGCCGTCGGTCGAGTACGAGGTGATCATGCGCGACGGCAGCCTGGTCGAGGTGGAGAACCCGGCCCGGCTGCCCGACCCGTCCAAGATCGAGGAGATCCGCGAGCCCATCATCACCGCCACCATCCTGGTGCCGGAGGACTACCTGGGCAACGTGATGACCCTGTGCAACCAGAAGCGCGGCAGCCAGGTCGACATGAAATACATGGGCCGCCAGGTCATGCTCAAATACGATCTGCCGCTGAACGAGGTGGTGCTCGATTTCTTCGACAAGCTCAAATCCACCTCGCGCGGCTACGCCTCGCTCGACTACGAGTTCAAGGCGTTCCGCGCCGACGACCTGGTCAAGCTCGACGTGCTGGTCAACGGCGAGAAGGTCGATGCCCTGTCGCTGATCGTGCACCGCTCGACCTCGCAGTACCGCGGCCGCGAGCTGGTGTCCAAGATGCGCGAGTTGATCCCGCGCCAGATGTTCGACGTGGCGGTGCAGGCGGCCATCGGCTCGCACATCATCGCGCGCGAGACGGTGAAGGCCCTGCGCAAGAACGTGCTGGCCAAGTGCTACGGCGGCGACATCACCCGGAAGAAGAAGCTGTTGGAAAAACAGAAGGAAGGCAAGAAGCGGATGAAACAGGTCGGCAACGTCGAGATTCCGCAGGAGGCCTTCCTGGCCATCCTGCAGGTGGGGGAGAAATAAGATGAACTTCGCTTTGATCCTGTTTGTCGCGCTGGTGGTCAGCGGCGGCATCTGGTTGGTCGATAGCCTGGTCACCGGCAAGGGCCGGGCGGCGGATGCCAAGCTGCCGCTCTTGGTCGATTACGCGAAGAGCTTCTTCCCGGTTATCCTCGCGGTGTTCGTGCTGCGCTCCTTTCTGGTCGAGCCGTTCAAGATCCCGTCCGGTTCCATGCTGCCGACGCTGCAGATCGGCGACTTCATCCTGGTCAACAAATTCCAGTACGGCATTCGGCTGCCGGTGATCAACAAGAAGATCATCGATATCGGCCAGCCCAAGCGCGGCGACGTGATGGTGTTCCGCTACCCCAAGGACCCGTCGCTCGACTACATCAAGCGCGTGGTCGGCCTGCCCGGCGACAAGGTGGAATACCGCAACAAGCATCTGACCATCAACGGCAAACGCGTGGCGATGGAGCGGGCCGGCGAATACAACTATGTCGGCAGCGGGCTCAATTACATCAACGGCCAGACCTATAACGAGCAACTCGGCGAACACCTGCACATCGCAATGGTGCAGGCGGAGGCGCCGCCGGTGTTGCTGCATCAGGTCGACGGCGATTTTCCCTATCGCGACAACTGCACCTACAATGACGAAGGCTTTACTTGCCGGGTGCCGGACGGCTATTACTTCATGATGGGCGACAACCGCGACGCCAGTAACGACAGCCGCTATTGGGGCTTCGTGCCGGATGCGAACATCGTCGGCCGTGCCTTCATGATCTGGTGGAACTTCGGCGAATTCGGCCGCATCGGCCACTTCATCGAGTAGGAGGTCTTATGTCTAACCAACGGGGCTTCAGTCTGCTGAGCATGATCATGTGGCTCATTACCGCCATCTTTGTCGGCATTCTTGCGCTGCGCATCGTGCCGTCCTACCTCGAGTACTTCTCGCTGAAGAAGATCGTGAAAGAGGTGTCGGCCATGGCGACCTCCGACAGCGTGACCGATGCCGATCTGCGCACCGCCTTCGGCAAGCGGTTGGACGTCAACAACATCACCCGGGTCACGCCGCGCGACCTGGCGATCGAACGCGGGCCGCAGGGCACGGTGTTGAAGCTGGCCTATTCCGTGCGTCAGCCGCTGGCCGGCCCGGCCAGCCTGTGTCTCGATTTCGAGGCGCAGGCCAACGCCAAAGCGGGGCAATGACGCTGGACTCGACAAATCTCGAAACGCGCGTTGGCCATCGTTTCAGCCAACGCGAGCTGCTGCTCCAGGCCCTGACCCACCGCAGCTATGGCGCCAGCAACAACGAGCGCCTGGAGTTTCTCGGCGACAGCGTGCTCAACTGCGTGATCGGCCTCATGCTGTTCCGCCGCTTTCCGCAATTGCAGGAAGGCCAGCTCTCGCGGCTGCGCGCCAACCTGGTCAACCAGCAAAGCCTGTACGAAGTGGCGCGCGCGCTCGATTTGGGCGGCTATCTGCACCTGGGCGAAGGCGAATTGCGTAGTGGCGGTGCCGACCGGCCGTCCATCCTGGCCGATGCGCTGGAATCCATCTTCGGCGCGGTCTTTCTCGATGCCGGCTTCCCGGCGGCGCAGGCCGCCATCGAACGGCTGATGGGGCAGGCGGTCGACGCGATCGACCCGGTCAGCCACGGCAAGGACGCCAAGACGCTGTTGCAGGAATGGCTGCAAGGCCGGCGCAAGGGCCTGCCCGATTACAAGCTGGTCGCCGTCGCCGGCCAGGCCCACGCCCAGATCTTCACCGTCGAATGCCGCATCGAGCAGATGGGCCTGTGCACCCAAGGCAGCGGCGGCAGCCGCAAGGCCGCCGAGCAAGAGGCGGCCAAGGCGGCCTACGCCCAGTTGGCGGCGGCATGAGCGGCTTTCGCACCGGCCTGATCGCCGTGATCGGCCGGCCCAACGTCGGCAAGTCCACCCTGGTCAACCAACTGGTCGGCGCCAAGATCAGCATCACCTCGAGCAAGCCGCAGACCACGCGCGACCGCATCCTCGGCGTGCGCACCCTGGCCGACGCCCAATTCGTCTTCGCCGACACCCCCGGTTTCCAGACCCGGCACCGCAGCGCGCTCAACGCGGCGATGAACCGCACCGTCACCGATACCCTGGCCGACATGGACGCGGTGGTCTGGCTGGTCGAGGCGCTGAAATTCACCGAGGCCGACCAACAGGTGCTCCGGCTGCTGCCCAAGGGCCGGCCGGTGGTGCTGGTGGTCAACAAGGTCGACCAGGTCGAGGACAAGGCCCGGCTGCTGCCCTTCCTGCAGAGCATGGGCGAGCAATTCCCGTTCGCCGCCATCGTGCCGGTCTCGGCGCTGAAGCCGGAAGACGCCGACTACCTGCTCGAGGTGCTGAAACCGCTGCTGCCCGAAGCGGCGCCGATGTTCGAGGAAGAGGCGATCACCGACCGCAGCGAGCGCTTCCTCGCCGCCGAGATCCTGCGCGAAAAGGTGTTCCGCCTGACCGGCGACGAGATCCCCTACGCGGTGGCGGTCACCATCGACAAGTTCGAGGAAGAGCCGTCGCACAAGGACGAGACCGAGCGCGGCCTGGTCCGCATCGAGGCCACCATCTGGATCGAGCGCGAGGGCCACAAGCCCATCCTGCTCGGCAAGAAGGGCGAAAAGTTGAAACGCATCGCCACCGAGGCCCGGCAGGACATGGAGCGCCTGTTCGGCGCCAAGGTCTTCCTCAACTGCTGGGTCAAGGTGAAAGGCGGCTGGACCGACAACATCGGGCTGTTGAAACGGTTTGGCTACGGCTAACCGTGTCTGACCGCATCGACAACGAAGCCGGCTATGTCCTGCACAGCCGGCCCTACAAAGAGACCAGCCTGCTGATCGAGGCCTTCACCCGCCGCCACGGCCGCATCAGCCTCATGGCGCGCGGCGCGCGGCGCGCCCACTCCGCACTCAAGGCCCGGCTGCTGCCGTTCCAAGCGCTGTCGCTGTCCTGGTTCGGCAAAGGCCCGCTGCACACCCTGCACGACGTCGAATGGCAGGGCGACGGCCGCAGTCTGGCCGGCGCCGGCCTGATGTGCGGCTTCTACCTGAATGAACTCTTGATGCGCCTGCTGCCGCCGGGCGATGCGCACGAGGCGCTGTACGACCGTTACCTCGCCGCGCTGCGCGAACTGACCGACGGCGAGGAGATCGAGCCGGTGCTGCGCCGGTTCGAACTGGCCCTGCTCACCGAACTGGGCTACGCCCAAACCCTGAGCCAACTGGCGGCCGGCGCCGAACCGGTCGAGCCCGACATCCGCTACGGCTACGCCCTGGACACTGGCGTCATCGCGGCCGGTCCGCACGAGCCCGGCTACGCCGGCAAGACCCTGCTCGACATGGCCGCCGGCGACTACACCGACCCGCGCACCCTGGCCGAGAGCAAGCTGCTCATGCGCCGGCTGCTGGCCCACTACCTGGGCGAGCAGCCGCTGGCGACGCGGCAGTTGCTGATTGATTTGCAGAAGATATAAGCCTTGGCCGGGCGGCTTGCCACTGGAGGTAGCCGGGCGTTTAATTGGATTAGATAATTCGTTGATGCAAGACCTGACCCCGTTCCCACTTCAGGTCTTGTCTATGCACTGCCCCATGCGTAGACAATTTAACTGGGCACATCTGTTGCTTTTTACTTTCTAATATATCTTGTTGCAGCTGACCGAAGCTGGTAGTGGCTTGCCGTTATATACAACCGTATATGTCCCAGAAACGTGGGAATTAGAACCGCTGACATTTACAGCATAACCACTGCTTGTGGTTCCATTAAAGCTTGTGCTGGTTGCGGTGCCAATCAATAGCATATCCATAAAACGACGGTGCAGAAGATAGCGCCGGGTTGGTGAGGATAGTTGATCCGTCTGGCTGACCAGAAGCGACTATATATGTTGTGCCAAAATTTACGCCAGAGCTGGTAACGGAGCAGTACCATATGCCGTCCAGTGGCCCGCCTGCTGCATATGCGAAGGTGGGCAGCGCAAGGAGAATCATTAATATTTTTTTCATTCGGGACCTCCATTATTTAAGCCGATGGTTGTATCGGTTGGGGACTGTACACTTTAAACAATTGGCCTGCCATATAGGAGGCTTGGGGTCGGGTCCTGCATTGCAACATCTGTTTTCGGTCTTGATAAACTGTATTTTATAAAATACACTGAATCGTGTTCGAGATTTTCCAAAGCGCCACGTTTGCCCAGTGGCTTGGCGATCTGAAAGACGGCCAGGCTCGGATGCGCATCCTTGCCCGGCTCGACCGGGTGGTCTTGGGCAACTTCGGCGATGCGCAGCCGGTGGGCGAAGGGATTTCCGAGTTGCGCATTCACTATGGGCCGGGCTATCGGCTGTATTGCCTGCGGAGCGGGGTGCGCGTGGTGGTGGTGCTGTGCGGCGGCGATAAGTCTTCGCAGGCCCGCGATATCGAGCAGGCGAAGGCGATTGCCGCAGATTGGAAGGAGTAGAGCATGGCCGAAAAATTTACCCGGTACGGTTCCGCCGAACATCTGAAGACCGATGCGGACATGGCGGCCTATCTCGATGCCTGCTTGGAAGAGGCGGGCGACGATCCGGCCTATATCGCCCACGCGCTGGGCGTGATTGCCCGTGCCCGTGGCATGACCCAGTTGGCGCGCGACACCGGCCTGGCCCGGGAAAATTTATACAAGGCGCTGTCCGCCGACGGCAATCCCGAATTCGGGACGATCCTGAAAGTAGTTAAGGCGCTTGGTCTGAAACTTCACGCAGAGGCCGCGTAGCGTCTTTTGCTTCAAACTTGGAACCCGGCTAGCGTAGGGTGTGCTTGCGCACCGTTTGAATTTGGTGCGTGAACGCACCCTACGGGTCTGTGCCATAATTCAAATCACTGACCAAGCCGCATGCCCGTGCGGCTTTTCCCATGGTTCAACACTCGGAATCCGGCATGATCAAACTCGGCGTCAACATCGACCACGTTGCGACCCTGCGTCAGGCGCGCGGTACGGCCTATCCCAGCCCGGTGCAGGCGGCGCTGATGGCGGAGACGGCCGGGGCCGACTCGATCACCTTGCATCTGCGCGAGGATAGGCGGCACATCCAGGATGCCGACGTGCGCATCCTGCGCCAGTGTTTGCAGACGCGGATGAACCTGGAGATGGCGGTGACCGAGGAGATGATCGGCATCGCCCTCGACGTGAAGCCGCAGGATGTCTGCCTGGTGCCGGAGCGGCGGCAGGAGTTGACCACCGAGGGCGGGCTGGACGTGGCCGGCCAGCTCGACCGGGTGCGCGATGCCTGTACCCGTTTGGCGGCGGCGGGCATCCGGGTGTCGCTGTTCATCGACGCCGAAACAAAACAACTCGACGCGGCCAAGGCGGCCGGCGCGCCGGTGGTGGAGATTCACACCGGCCGTTTCGCCGAGGCGCACAGCGAGGCCGAGGCCGCCAGCGAGCTGGCGCGCATCCGCGCCGCGGTGGCGCACGGTATGCAGTTGGGCCTGCAGGTGAATGCCGGCCACGGCCTGCACTATCGCAACGTGCATGCGGTCGCGGCCATCCCCGGCGTGGTGGAGCTCAATATCGGCCATGCCATCGTCGCCCAGGCGCTGTTCGTCGGCTGGGCGGCGGCGGTGGCCGAGATGAAGCGGCTGATGGTCGAGGCGGCGCGTTAAGTCGGGTCGTTGGGCGGTGGGGAGTTGGCCGGCTCGGTCTGGGCGGCCTGGTCCATTGCCGCCAACTGGTCGTTGAACTCCGAGGCCCAGTTCAGTGCGGCGACTTGTTTGGCGTTGATCTGCTGGCTATCCAGTCCGCAGGTCTTGGCCAGTTCTTCGATAGCGCCTTCGTAGCCTTTTTCGCACGCGATGGCCAAGCTCAGGTAGTTACCCAATTTGCCGCCCCGGTTGAGCAGGGCGTCCAACACCGGGTCGGGCAGGGCGAGTTTCTGCAGAGCGTCGGGCAGCGGCATGTGGAACAAGGCGTCGATCAAGGACAACAGCCCGACCAGGAAGGCCTGCTCGCATTCGGCCTGGCTGCAGTGTTCCTGTGCCAGCAGCTCGACCAGGCGGGCACGGACAAAGGCGGTTTCGCGCAAGGCCACATCCAGATCGTCGCCCTTGCTGCTGCTCAGCAGCATCAGGGTGAGCCATTGGCGCAGCCCCTCGCGGCCAAGCAGGACCATGGCATGTTCGAGCGAATCGAATTTTTTGTTCAGGCCGAAGGCCGCCGAGTTGACGTAGCGCAGCAGGCGGTAATACAGGCTCAGGTCTTGGCTGGCGATACGCGCCATTTGCTTGAAGTCGATGTCTTCTTCCGTGATGTGGCCGATCAGCTCGAGGATGACCGCCCGGCTGGTGTCGATGCGGGGTTGGCCCCATTCCCGCGTGCTGGTCAGGTAGTTGCCTTGGAAAAATTGGAAGGCGAGTTTGCGGCAGGCATCGAGCAATTCCAGGGAATCGATGTTGCGCACGATCATCGGCACGTTGGGAAAGGCCGCCAGGCAGTGCTTTTGCAGTTCCAGTAGCCAAATCAGGTCGCCGCCTTTGGCGTCGATATGGAGGTAACCGGCGAATGCCAGCAGGGGGGCGAGCGGACCTTGCTCCAGGGCTGGATCGAAGGCCAAGGCATAGCCCTTGGCTTGCAGCTCGGCCACCCGTTCGCGCAGGGTCTGTACCTGCTCGTCGGCGAGAGGCTCGGTTGGCAGGGCGATGAGCAGCACCAGATTGTCGGCCGGCAGTTGCTCGACCTGCGCCTGGTTGAGCGACAGCGGATGCAAGGGGATGAAGGTCAGCCGGCGATGGGTGAACATCGTGGCGCCTTCTTGCACGAGCTTGTCCAACAGCAGCGCATCGCAGACCAGGGGGGCGCTCCCTGGCGATTGCTTCATCTGAAATTCGTAACCGACGACCGCCAGTTGGCGATTCAGAATCGCCGCCCGACCGAGGAAATTGGCCGGGTGGCCGGGGCTGGCGGCGGTGGCTTCGGCCGCGGCCGCGGTCCGGCTATGGTCGATGTCGCGACGGCTGTGGCTCGGCGCCGGTTTCTTGCCTAGTAACTTCATCAGCCAGTGCAACATGGTTTCTCCAGCAGGGGCGGGCTCGATTGAATAGGTAGGTCGAAGTTTAAACCACTCCTAACGATAACTCAGCCGCCGACAGGCCCTCCGGCACGCCGCGCAAGATCACGATGTCGCCGGCCTGCAGGACGGTGTCGGCATCGGGGTCGGAACCGCGGATGCCGTGGCGGCGCACGGCGACCACGGCGACGCCGTGCGCTTCCAGCTTGAGTTCGCCCAGGGTCTTGCCGACGCAGCGCATCTTGGGCTCGATGTGCAAGGGCAGCAGGCGCTCTTGGGCGCTCTCGGCATTGTCGCTCTCATCCAGGCCGGAGAAGAAGCCGCGCAGCGAGCTGTACCGATGTTCCCGCATCTGGCGGATGCGCTTGAGCACGGTGCCTAGCGGCACGCCGGCCATGAGCAGGGTCTGCGAGCCGAGCATCAGCGCGCCTTCGAGCACCTCGGGCACTACCTCGGTGGCGCCGGCCTCCTTCAGGCGGTCGAGGTCGTTCTCGTCGATGGTGCGCACGATCACCGGCATGCCCGGCTTGAGCTGCTTGATCGCGGCCAAGACTTTGAGCGCCGCATTGGCGTCGGCAAAGGTGATCGCCACCGCGCGGGCGCGGCGGATACCGGCGGCCATCAGCACTTCGGTCCGGGTCGAGTCGCCGAACACCACGTTGTCGCCCGCGGCCACGGCGGCGGCGACCCGGGCCGGATCGTCGTCCAGCGCCATGAACGGCACGTTTTCGGTCTCCAGCATGCGGGCCAGGCCCTGGCCGTTGCGGCCATAGCCGCAGAGCAGGACGTGGCCGGACACGCCGAAGCTCTTGACCGCGATGGCATGCACGTCTTGCGCCCGCTGCATCCATTCGCCGCCGGTCAGCCGGCGCACGATGAGGTGGCTGTATTGCACCAGGATCGGCGCCGCGATCATCGACAGCATCATCGCGGCGAGCACGGTCTGCTCGGTGTCGGGGGTGATCAGGCCGTATTTGCCGGTCAGGCCGAGCAGGACCAGGCCGAACTCGCCGCCTTGGGCGAGGCCGAGGCCGGTGCGCAAGGCGGCATGCAGCGGCACCCGCCAGGTCCAGGCCAGTGCCGAGATCAAGGCGAACTTCACGCCGATCAGCGCGGTGGTGGCCAGCAGCAGGCCGCCCCAATGCTGGGCCACCAGGTGCAGGTCGAGCAACATGCCGACCGAGATGAAGAACAGGCCCATCAGCACGTCGCGGAAGGGCCGGATGTCGCTTTCCACTTGATAGCGGTATTCGGTCTCCGAGATCAGCACGCCGGCGACGAAGGCGCCCAGCGCCAGCGACAGGCCGGCCAGGTCGGTGGCGTAGGCGAGGCCGAGGGTGATGAACAGCACGTTGAGCATGAACAGCTCGGTCGACTTGCGCTTGGCCACCAGATGGAACCACGGCCGCAGCAGCCTTTGCCCGAGCATCAGGATCAGGCCGAGCACGATGGCGGCCTTGAGTCCGGCCCGAATCAGTTCGCCGCTCATGTCGCTGCCCGAGGCCAGCGACGGGATGAAGATCAAGAGCGGCACCACGGCCAGGTCTTGGAACAGCAGCGCGCCGAGGATCAGCTTGCCGTGGGTTTGCTCCAATTCGTTCTGGTCGGCCAGCAATTTGCTGACGATGGCGGTGGACGACATCGCCAGCACGCCGCCCAGGGCGACCCCGGCCGCCCAGCCCAGGCCCAGGGCCAGGCCGGCGGTCAGGCCGAACAGCATGGACAAGACCACTTGCAGGCCGCCGAAGCCGAAGACCTGGAAGCGCATGACCCGGAGCTTGCTCAAGGAGAATTCGAGGCCGATGGAGAACATCAGGAACACCACGCCGAACTCGGCCAGGTGCCGGGTCTCTTCGGGGTTGGGCGCCAAGCCCAGGGCGGACGGGCCGGTGATGACGCCGATCGCGATATAGCCCAGCAGCGCAGGCAGGTTCAGCGCGCGAAACAGGGCGCTGGCCAGCACGGCGGCGGCGAGCAGGAAGACGATCAGGCCCAGTGTGGTGTGCATGCTTGGGGGGTATCCGGCTTGTCGTTATACTAACGGCCTATTCCAGCAGGGCTGCGTTCGACGCGGCAATTGCTGAATTTCGGCCCTCGATTCCATTATGACATTGCCCGCCAATACTAACGAACAGATACTCGCCAACGCGCGCCGCACCCTAGAGATCGAGGCCACGGCCGTCACGGCCCTGGCTGCCCGGCTCGACGAGGCCTTCGTGCGCGCGGTGCGCATGATCCTCGATTGCCGGGGGCGGGTGGTGGTCAGCGGCATGGGCAAATCCGGCCATGTCGCCGGCAAGATCGCGGCCTCGCTCGCCAGCACGGGCACGCCGGCCTTCTTCGTGCATCCGGCCGAGGCCAGCCACGGCGACCTGGGCATGATCGCCGGCGGCGACGTGGTCATCGCGCTGTCCAACTCCGGCGAGAGCCCCGAGCTGGTGTCCATCGTGCCGCTGATCAAGCGGCGCGGCGCCGGCCTGATCGGTATGACCGGCAACCCGGCCTCGACCCTGGCGCGCGAGTCGGATGTCCATCTCGATGCCAGCGTGGCGATGGAGGCCTGCCCGCACAATCTGGCGCCGACCGCCAGCACCACGGCCGCCCTGGCCCTGGGCGACGCCTTGGTGGTGGCGCTGCTGTCGGCGCGCGGCTTCACCGCCGAGGACTTCGCCCGCACCCACCCCGGCGGCTCGCTCGGCCGGCGGTTGCTGATCCACGTGCGCGACATCATGCACAGCGGCGCGGCCCTGCCCGTGGTGCCGCAGACGGCCAATATGAAGGAGGCCTTGCTCGAGATGACGCGCAAGGGCTTGGGTATGACCGCGGTGGTCGAGGCCGATGGCCGCTTGCTCGGCGTGTTCACCGACGGCGATCTGCGCCGTTGCCTGGATCGCGGCGTGGACATGCAGACCACCGGCATCGCCGAGGCGATGACGCGCAACCCGATCACGGTGTCGCAAGATGCGCTGGCCGCCGAGGCCGTGCATTTGATGGAAGCGCGCAAGATCAACGGCGTGCTGGCGGTGGACGAAGCCGGGCACCTGGTCGGCGCCTTGAACATGCACGACCTGTTGCGGGCGGGGGTGGTATGAGTCTGGACGCGGTCCTGCATCGTGCCCGCCAGGTGAAGCTGCTGATCTTCGACGTGGACGGCGTGTTGACCGACGGCAGCCTGTTCTACGGCGACGACGGCCAGGAATACAAGGCCTTCAATTCGCGCGATGGCCACGGCATCAAGATGCTGAAGGCCGCCGGGGTCGAGGCCGGCATCATCACCGGCCGCACCTCCAGCGTCGTCATGCATCGCGCCAAGAACCTGGGCATCACCCGCATCTTTCAGGGTGCCGACGACAAGCTGCACGTCTACGAACGGCTGCTGACCGAGACCGGGCTCAAGCCGGAAGAGACCGGCTATATGGGCGACGACGTGGTGGATCTGCCAGTGCTCAAGCGCTGCGGCCTGGCCATCACCGTGCCCGATGCGGCGGCCCTGGTCGCCGAACGTGCGCACTATGTCACCCAGGCCCATGCCGGCCGCGGCGCCGCGCGCGAGGCCTGCGAGCTGATCATGCGCGCCCAGGGTACGTGGGAGGCGCAGTTGGCGCTGTACGATCGATGAACACCCGATTGGTGTCCTGGACGCCGTTGATCGTGGTCTCTGTGCTCGCGGCGCTGACCTTTTGGCTGGATCGGGTGGTGCAGATCACGCCTTGGGTCGATACCCGAGGGTTCGCGCACGACCCGGATTACATCGTCGAAAACTTCAAGGCGATGGCCTTCGACCGCCAGGGCCGGCCCTGGCACCAACTCGAGGCCGCGCGTATGACGCACTATATGGACGACGACACGACCCGCCTGGACCGCCCGGTCTATACCCAATACTCGGCCGAGCGCCCGCCGGTGACCGTGCATTCGCAGCGCGCGCTGGTGACGCCGGACGGCAGCAACGTGTATTTTCTGGACGCTGTGCAACTGCGACGCGCCGCCGACGGCGGCCGGGCACCGATGGTGATGACCACGGAGTTCTTGCAAGTGACGCCCGATGCCCACCGCATCCAGACCGATCGGGCGGTAACGGTGCAGCAAGCCGGTTCGTCCATTCAGGCCGGGGCGATGCTGGCCGAGGGCGAAGACCCGATCGTCCGCTTTAGTCAGAAAGTGAAGAGTGTCTATGAACGCAGTCGCTAAATCGAGCGGCCTTGCCGCCGCTATCCTGGCGCTGGCCGTTGCCTGGCCGGCGCATGCCGAGAAGGCGGACCGCGAGCGGCCGGTCAATATCGAATCGGACACCTTGCGGGTCGACGATGCCAACAAAACCGCAGTCTACGAAGGCAATGTGGTGCTGACCCAGGGCACCCTGTTCATGACCGCCGACCGGCTGGACGTGCGCCAGGACGACAAAGGCTTCACTTCGAGCGAGGCCTATGGCCTGAACAAGCCGGTCTTTTTCCGGCAAAAGCAGGAAGCGAAGGATCAATACATCGAAGGCACGGGCAATCGCATCGAATACGATGCGGCGAACGATGTCGTCAAATTGATCGGCAGTGCACGGGTTAGGCGCGGCGACGAGGAAGTGCGCGGCAATCTGATCGTCTATGACGCCAAGACCGAGACCTACCGTGCCGTCGGCACAACCAAGGAAGGCGGCAACGGCCGCGTGCGCGCGGTGATCAAGCCCAAGCAGAAGGACGCATCCGGCAAGGGAGAGGCCAAGCCATGAGCCTGCTGCGCGCCGAAGGGTTGCGTAAGCGTTACAAGACCCGCCAGGTCGTGCGCGACGTTTCGCTCGAGGTCAAGAGCGGCGAGGTGGTCGGCCTGCTCGGCCCCAACGGCGCCGGCAAGACCACGTGTTTCTATATGGTGGTCGGCTTGGTGCGGGCCGATGGCGGCCGCATCAGCCTGGACGATGCCGATGTGACCCACATGCCGGTCTATCAGCGCGCGCGCATGGGTTTGGGTTATTTGCCGCAAGAGGCCTCGATCTTCCGCCGCTTGTCGGTAGCCGACAATATCGCCGCGGTGCTGGAGTTGCACGGCTACGACGAGGCGGGCGTGCGCGAGCATCTGGAATACCTGCTCGAAGACCTGAATATCATCCACTTGCGCGACGCCCTGGCCACCGGCCTGTCCGGCGGCGAGCGGCGACGGGTCGAAATCGCTCGGGCCTTGGCCATGCAGCCGCGCTTCGTGCTGCTCGACGAACCGTTTGCCGGAATCGACCCGATTTCCGTGCTCGACATCCAAAAGATCATCCGTTTCTTGACCGAGCGCGAGATCGGCGTCTTGATCACCGACCACAACGTGCGCGAAACCCTCGGTATCTGCGATCGGGCCTATATCATCAACGAAGGCCAAGTGCTAGCCACCGGCAATCCTGACGAGATTATTTATAATGACGAGGTCAGGAAGGTTTACCTTGGTGAACACTTCCGGTTGTAACATCCATCGCAATCCTTTATCGAGACGGCTTGAGCAGTGAAGCAAAGCCTCCAACTCCGACTCAGCCAACAACTGACGCTCACCCCTCAGTTGCAGCAATCCATTCGCCTGCTGCAACTCTCCACGCTTGAGTTGCAGCAAGAGATCGGCCAGGCCTTGCAAGAAAATCCCCTGCTGGAGCGCCTGGATAACGACGAGGGGACGGATTACGAAACGCAGGAAACGGCGGAGCCGCCCAGCCAGGAGTCGGACGAGATCTATACCGAACTGGCCTGGGGTGAACGCGGCGTCGCCGGTGCATCGAGCGGCGAGGACGACGACGAGCTCGGTTTCCAGCAGATCGATGCCAGCCAGGCTGGCCTGCGCCAGCACCTGCTCAATCAGTTGTCCTTGACCCCGATCGGCGAGCGCGACCGCCAACTGGTCTCGATGCTGATCGATGCCCTGGACGAGGACGGCTACCTGACGGCCAGCCTCGATGAGCTGGCAACCCTGCTGCCGGAAGAAGAAGAGCGCGATCCGGTGGAACTGGATGCGGCGCTCAAGCTGTTGCAGAGCTTCGACCCGGTTGGCGTCGGCGCGCGCGATCTGTCCGAGTGCCTGCTGTTGCAATTGAATGCGCTGCCGGCCGATACGCCTTGGTTGACCGAGGCCAAGAAGCTGGCGCGCGACGGCCTCAAGATGCTGGCCGAACACGAGTACGGCAAGCTGAAAAAATGGCTGGGCATTGCTTCCGATGCCGAGTTCCAGGCGATCCGGGCGCGCATCACCGAATTGAATCCGCGCCCCGGTGCGCGTTATGCCGAGAGCGGCGCCCAATATGTGGTGCCGGATATCCTGGTGCGCAAAGTGCGCGGCCAATGGCAAGCCACGCTCAATGCCGAGGTCATGCCCAAGCTGCGTATCAACGAGATGTACGCCAATATCCTGCGCCAGAACCGCGGCGGCGGAAACTTGCAAACCCAGTTGCAGGAAGCGCGCTGGCTGATCAAGAACGTCCAGCAGCGGTTCGAGACCATCCTGCGCGTAGCCCAGGCCATCGTCGAACGTCAGCGCTTGTTTTTCGACCACGGCCCGACCGCGATGCGGCCCATGGTATTGCGCGAGATCGCCGACCAGCTCGAATTGCACGAGTCGACCGTATCGCGCGTGACCACGCAGAAATATATGCTGACGCCGCGCGGCTTGTTCGAATTCAAATATTTCTTCTGCAGTTCGGTCGGGACCGAAGAGGGCGGTGCGGCGTCCAGCACCGCGATCAAGGCCTTGATGAAGCAGGCCTTCGATGCGGAGGACAGAGGGCATCCGCTATCCGACAGCGCGGTATCGACTATGCTGAGCAAACAAGGCTTTGTCGTGGCGCGTCGTACCGTCGCCAAGTACCGCGAACAAATGCAGATTCCGCCCGCCAGCCAGCGCAAATCGCTATGAGCCGCCATCAGATAGGGTCGTTGTTATGAATCTCATATCCCCCCTGTTGAAACTCGACAACGTGTTCGCCGATTTCGAGACGAACAGCCGTAAGCGCCTGTTCGAGCATGCGGCGCAGACGTTCCAGGCCAGCATGGGGGTTTCCGCCAGCGAGGTGTTCGACAGCCTGTTGTCGCGGGAAAAGCTGGGTTCGACCGCGTTGGGCTATGGCATTGCGATTCCGCACGGCCGGATCAAGGGCCTGAAGGAGACGAGTTGCGCCTTCATCCGGTTGAAACAACCGATCGATTTCGATGCGCCGGATGGCATGCCGGTGGACTTGGTGTTCATCTTGCTGGCGCCGGCGGCGGCGACCGACCTGCATTTGCAGATATTGGGCGAACTGGCTCAGATGTTCAGCGATAAGGCCATGCGCGACCAAATGCGCGCTGCGCCCGATGCGGCCACCCTGCACAAGTTGATTTGCGAATGGATGCCTTAAGAGACTGTCTCATGGGATATCGCGGACGCGACGGAGGCGATTTTGATGCAGGCCGCGAAGCGCAACGCGCCGTTTGGTTGTTCCAAACAAGCGGCGCGCGACAAAGGCATGCGGCAAAATCGCCCCGTCCCAAAGGGTTGCCCCCGGGAATGGCGTCTGCCGCGTTGCGGCGCTTGGCAATGGAACGACCATTGCCAGCGCACCGCACCTCGCATCCATCCATTCCCGGGGGCAACGCGCTCCGCGATATCCCATGAGACAGTCTCTCACTCCACACCTTACCGTTCGTGAACTCTACGAACAGGCGCGCGAGCAGCTCGCCATCGATTGGGTGGCCGGGCGCGGCGGCGGCGACCGGCTGTTGGCCTCGGATGCGGTGGACAAGTCCGCCTTTGCGCTGATCGGCTATTTCAATCTGGTCCACCCCAACCGCATTCAGGTGCTCGGCAATGCCGAAATGGGCTATTTGCGCGGGCTGCCGGCCGAGGGCCAAACCCAGGCCATCAATAATTTGCTGGCCACCGAATTGGCCATGGTGGTGGTTGCCAACGGCGAGCAGCCGCCGGCCGCGCTGATCGAGATGGCCGAACAGCGCGAGATACCGGTTTTCGCCTCGCCGGAATCCAGCGCCGCGCTGATCAAGATATTGCAGCACGTGATAGGCCAGGCCCTGGCGCCGTCGGTGAGCCTGCATGGCGTCTTCCTCGAAGTCTCCGGCCTGGGGGTGTTGATCACCGGCGAACCGGCTACCGGCAAGAGCGAATTGGCCCTGGAGCTGATCAGCCGCGGCCACCGCCTGGTCGCCGACGACATCCTCGAGGTCTACGCGATCTCCCCGGACACCCTGGAAGGCCGTTGCCCGACCTTGCTCCGCGGCTTCATGGAGGTGCGCGGCCTGGGGGTGATCGACGTGCGCCGGCTGTTCGGCGAGACGGCAGTCAAATTCAAGAAGAACCTCAAACTGATCGTGCATCTGACCCCGGCCGAGCAATGGCAGGAGGTCGACCGGCTTGCGATTCAGGCCAGCAGCGAGGTCGTGCTCGGCGTCGAGGTGCCCAAGGTGAGCATCCCGCTGGCGGTAGGGCGCAATCTGGCGGTGCTGGTCGAAGTGGCCGTGCGCAACCACATCCTCAAACAACATGGCATCAACAGCACCGAAGAATTCATCGGCCTGCAGCAGCAGGCCATGCGCGGCGGCGAGGAGTCATAGCGAGCATGCGCCTGGTCGTCATCACCGGCCTGTCCGGCTCCGGCAAGAGCGTGGCGCTGAGGTTGCTCGAAGACGCGGGTTTTTACTGCATCGACAACCTGCCGGCCGTGCAACTGCCGGAGACGGTGAGCTACTTGGAGCAGCAGGGCATTCAGGATGCCGCCGTCAGCGTCGACGCGCGCAGCGGTGCGTGCCTGGAGCGCATGCCGGAGATGCTGGCGGCGCTGCGCAGCCGCGTGGATTTGCGCATCCTGTTTCTCGATGCGACCGATGCCGAGTTGGTGCGACGTTTTTCCGAGACGCGACGGCGCCATCCGCTGAGTACGGGTGAGCGCTCGTTGGAGGAGTGCCTGCGCGAGGAGCGCAATCTGCTGGCCGATCTGGCGGCACAGGCCTATCGCCTCGATACCAGCGACCTGTCGGCCAATGCCTTGCGCGCCTGGGTGAAAGACTGGCTGGCCTTGAGCGGTGTCAATTTCACCTTGGTCTTCGAGTCCTTCGGCTTCAAGCATGGCATCCCGCTCGATGCCGACCTGGTGTTCGACGTGCGTTGCCTGCCCAATCCGTATTACGACTTGGCCTTGCGGCCGCAAACGGGGCAGGACGCGGCCGTCGTGGCCTTCTTGGAGGCGCAGCCGGCCGTGAGCGACATGTTGGCGGACATCCACGCCTATGTGTACAAATGGCTGCCGGCCTATATCCAGGACAACCGGGCCTATTTCACGGTCGCCTTGGGCTGCACCGGCGGTCGGCACCGTTCGGTCTATTTCGCCGAAACCCTGGCGCGCCGGTTCCCGCATATCCAGCAAGTGCTGGTGCGGCATCGGGGGCTGGCTTGAACATGCCGTTTTGGCGCAGCCAAGGCGGCATTTCGGCGTCGGCTAATGCCGGCGCAGCCGGCGTTAAGCGCAGCGGCCGTAGCCAAGCGGTGCACTGGATCTATCCTGGCGACTGGCTCATTTTGTCGGCGGGCTTGGCGCTGGTGGCGGGCCTGTTTCTGCGTGCCCCGGCGGTGGCCGACCGGGTGACGATCAAGCAGTCGGGCCACACCTTTTTGGAAACCGGTTTGCGCCTCGACCGGCTTGTCGCGGTGCCGGGGCCGTTGGGCACGACGCAAGTCGAGATTCACGGCGGCCGGGTACGGATCAAGGCCGACCCGAGCCCGCGCCAGCTATGCGTGAAGCAGGGCTGGTTGCAGGCGGGCGAGGCGGCGGTCTGTCTGCCCAATCGGGTCAGCGTGGAATTGGGTAGGGCGGCCTATGACAGCCTCAACTATTGAACTGCGGGCGAGCCTGGAAGACCGGCGCATCGCCGCGCTGGCGGCGGCCGGCATCGGCCTGACCTTGGCCGAGGCGGCCATCCCTTTGCCCATCCCCGGCATCAAGCCCGGTCTGGCCAACATTGTCACGCTGCTGGTGCTGTATCGCTTCGGCTGGGGCGCGGCGGCCTGGGTCTCGCTGTTGCGCATCGTCGCCGGTGCGTTGTTTCTCGGCACCTTCCTTACGCCGACCTTCGTCCTGAGCCTGACCGGCGGCCTGGCCAGCTTGCTTGTGTTGGCCGCCGCCATCCGCTTGCCGCAAGCTTGGTTCGGCCCGGTCGGTTTGTCGCTGCTGGCGGCCTTTGTCCATATCGCTACGCAATTGGCGGTGGTCGATGTTTGGCTGATGCCGCACGTCAGCCTGCAAGGCCTGTTGCCGTGGTTCCTCGCCGCGGCCTGGCTGACCGGCTTGGCCAATGGCCTGGTCGTCGCGCGCACGATGAACCTGCCCCAGCCTGAATGTCGCCGGGAGGTGGCCGCATGAAACCGAAGCGCATCGCCCTGGCCTGGACCGGCGCCTCGGGCATGGCCTACGGCCTGCGCCTGCTCGAATGCCTGTTGCAGGCCGGTTGCCGGGTCGAGCTGCTGGTCTCGTCGGCGGCGCGCATCGTCGCCAAGCAAGAGTTGGACCTCGTGTTGCCGAGCGACACGACCGGGTTGGCCGCGCAATTGAGCGCGCGCTTCGCCGGGCACGGCGGCGAACTGGTCGCCTACGGCAAGGAGGAATGGTTCGCTCCGGTCGCTTCCGGCTCCAATCCGGCCGAGGCGATGATCGTTTGCCCCTGCACCATGGGCAGCCTCGCCGCCATCGCCCAGGGCCTGGCCGACAGCTTGATCGAGCGCGCCGCCGACGTGATGTTGAAGGAAAAGCGGCCGTTGATCCTGGTGCCGCGCGAGACGCCGTTTTCGCTGATCCATCTGCGCAATATGACGCAACTGGCCGAGGCCGGCGCCACCATCCTGCCGGCCAATCCCGGTTTCTACCATCGGCCGCAGTCGGTCGAGGCGGTGGTCGATTTCATCGTCGCCCGCGTGTTGGATCAGATCGGCGTGCCGCATCGATTGATGCAACGCTGGGGCGAGGTCGGCGCAGGCTGATGGAACTGCCGCTGTTCCTGCTCAACACCGCGCTCTTGCCGGGTGGCCATTTGCGGCTCAAGGCATTCGAGCCGCGCTATCTCGATCTGGTCAGCGCCTGTCTGCGCGGTGGCGAGCCCTTCGGCATCTGCCTGATCAAATTCGGCCCCGAGGTGGGCGAGGCGGCCGTGCCCGAGGAGGTCGGCACCCTGGCCCATATCCGCAAGGCCGATATGCACGATATGGGGGTGTTCGATATCGATGTCGAGGGCGGCGGCCGTTTTCGCATCCAATCCACGCGGGTGGGTCCCAATCGCTTGCTGATCGGCGAGGTCGACCTGTTGCCAGCCGAATCGAACGCGCCGGTGCCCGAGCACTGCGCCGCTTGCCTGCGTTTGCTGCGGCGCATGGCCGAGGAATTGCCGGATACGGAACTCAGACCGGTGCGCGACGAGGTGGCGTGGGTCGGTTATCGCCTGATCGAGCTGCTGCCGTTCGAGATGTCGGCCCGGCAGGCGATGCTGGGACTCGACGACCCGGTGCGGCGTCTGGAGATTGTCGCCGAGTTCATGCGCAAGCATGGCTGGCAAGACGACAAATAAGGGAGAAACGACATGGCAAAATTTTTCGAGGCGTTGAATCCGGAGCAAATCGAATTCATCGGCCGGCAAAAGATTTTTTTCGTCGCGACGGCGCCGCATGCCGGCCGGGTCAACGTGTCGCCCAAGGGTATGGACAGCCTGCGCGTGCTGGGGCCGAAGACGGTGGCCTATCTCGACCTCACCGGTAGCAGCGCGGAAACCGCCGCCCACATCCGTGAGAACGGCCGGCTCACCCTGATGTGCTGCGCCTTCGATGGCGAGCCTTTGATCCTGCGCCTATACGGTCAGGGTGAAGTGGTGCGGCCGGAACTGCCGGCCTGGACCGAACTCAAGGCGAAGTTTCCCGATCTCCTCGGTGCGCGCCAGATCGTCCTGCTGCACATCGATTCGGTGCAGACCTCGTGCGGCTTCGCCGTGCCTTATTTCGACTTCGCCGGCGAGCGTAGCCTGCTGCTCGATTGGGCCGAGAAGAAGGGGGCGGCGGGCCTGCGCGAATATCGCCAGCAGAAGAACCGGCTCAGCATCGACGGCCTGCCGACCGGCCTGGGTGACGAACAGGCCGACGCCGTATAATTCCTCCCGATCCTTGAATGCGTTCAAGCGGACGCAAAAACGCGCCGCTTAACTTGATACCGTAAGAGGTACGACCATGCTGCCCATTCCAGACAATCTGATCATCCAATTCGACAAGGCCTTGCGCACGGTGTTCGCCCAGGCCCACAGCCGCCGGCCCTATCCCGATGCCGGCCTGGCCGAGGCCGAGCTGAACGAGGCGGAAAAACGCCATGCCGCCGGGCTGATGCGGGTGAACCACAGCGGCGAGGTTTGCGCCCAGGCCTTGTACCAGGGCCAGGCCCTGACCGCACGCGACCCCGAGGTGCAGCGCGCGCTGCAGGAGGCGAGCGACGAAGAGACCGAACATTTGGCTTGGTGCGAGCGCCGGCTGGAGGCATTGGGCAGCCACAAGAGCGTGTTGAACCCGCTGTGGTATGCCGGCTCGTTCACCCTGGGCGCCCTCGCCGGTGCCTTGGGCGACAAGTGGAACCTGGGTTTTTTGGCCGAGACCGAGCGCCAGGTCGAGGGCCACTTGAACGGCCATCTGGATACCCTGCCGGCGCAAGACGCCAAGAGCCGGGCTGTCGTCGAGCAAATGAAGGCGGATGAAATCAAACACGCCGAAACCGCCGTCGCGCACGGTGGCGTGCCGCTGCCTTTGCCGGTGAAGCTGGCGATGCAGGCGACCTCGAAGATTTTGACCCATACCGCCTACAGGATTTGATCGTGGCCTTTGCAGAAAACCTGGCGGCCTTGCCGGTCGCCGACCACATTGCCCGCGTCGAGTTGACCGGCGCCGGCGGCGCGATTGACACCATCGAGAACAAGCCCGGCAGCGCCGGCTCGGTGCGGGTCTATGCCTATCTCGTCGGCAAGCACGGCGAGATCGACGCCGCAGCGGCGGCAGAGGGCCTGGCGCTCTACGCCGAGCACACCGAGGACGCCCGCGCCAACCCGGGCAAGCACCCCAACATCGACCGCCTGCTGCGCGTGGCGGCCGGTGAGGGGGGCTATACGGTCAAGCTCTATTCGGTCTAGCCGTCATTCCCGCCTGCGTGGGAATAACATAAAGAAACGATCAAGCCGTTTCTTCAATGATCTCGAAGTCGTGCGTCACCGCGGCGGTCTTGGCCAACATGATCGTGGCCGAGCAGTATTTTTCGGCCGACAGCTTGATCGCCCGCTCCACCGTCTCGGCCTTCAGGTTGCGGCCGCGCACGATGAAGTGCATGTTGATCTTGGTGAACACCTTCGGGTGATCGTTGGCCCGGTCCGCCTCCAGCACGACCTCGCAGCCGGTCACATCCTGTCGGCTCTTCTTCAGGATCATGATGACGTCGACCGAGGTGCAACCGCCGGCGCCCAAAAGCAGCATCTCCATCGGCCGCGGGCCCAGGTTGCGGCCGCCGATGTCGGGTGAGCCGTCCATCACCACGGCGTGGCCGCTGTCGGTTTCGCCCATGAAGCAGACGTCTTCGATCCATTTCACGCGGGTTTTCATGCATCCTCCTTGGGGTTTTGGGGGCGTTGCCCAGATTCGGCGGGTTTGGTGGCCAGCGCGCCGCTATTATCCAGTTATTGTCTTTTGCGTAAATCGGGTTTGACAGGGCTTTGAAATATTGACTACAATCCGCGTCTTTCCGCGTTTGACCCTTGGAAAACAACATGAAAACCTTTTCTGCCAAGCCGCTCGAAGTCGTGCACGACTGGTATGTCGTGAATGCCGACGACAAGGTGCTCGGTCGCCTGGCGAGCGAGATCGCCCGTCGTCTGCGCGGCAAGCACAAGGCCATTTATACCCCGCACGTGGACACCGGCGATTTCATCGTCGTGGTCAATGCCGACAAGATCCGCGTGACTGGTAACAAGGCCCTGGACAAGACGTATTACCGCCACTCCGGTTTCCCCGGCGGCATCTACGAGACCAACTTCAAGGACATGCAGGCCAAGCACCCCGGCCGTGCCCTGGAGAAGGCCGTCAAGGGCATGCTGCCCAAGGGCCCGCTGGGCTACGCCATGATCAAGAAGCTGAAGGTCTATGCCGGCGGCGAGCATCCCCATGCCGCCCAGCAGCCCAAAGCTCTGGAAATTTAAGGATTAAGTCATGATCGGTGACTACTACTACGGTACTGGGCGTCGCAAGAGCTCCGTCGCCCGCGTCTTCATCAAGGCTGGCAAGGGCCAGATCGTCGTCAACGGCAAGCCGGTCGACCAGTACTTCGCTCGCGAAACCGGCCGCATGGTCGTGCGCCAGCCCCTGGTGCTGACCGAGAAGGAAGGCGCCTTCGACATCATGGTCAACGTTGCCGGCGGCGGCGAATCCGGCCAAGCCGGTGCGGTGCGCCACGGCATCACCCGCGCCCTGATCGAATTCGACCCCAGCCTGAAGACCACGCTCAAGCATGCCGGTCTGGTCACCCGCGACGCCCGCGAGGTCGAGCGTAAGAAGGTCGGTCTGCACAAGGCGCGTCGTCGGAAGCAGTTCTCCAAGCGCTAATTCGCTGTATCCCGCAGAAAGCCGCCTCATGGGCGGCTTTTTGCATTTCCGGGGGTATCATCCCGGATCGGCATTCACTGATCGCATCGAAAGGCAGAAGACATGATCAAGGCAGGCATCGTCGGCGGCACCGGCTACACGGGTGTAGAGCTGCTCCGCTTGTTGGCCCAGCACCCCGAGGTCGAGCTGGCGGCCATCACCTCGCGCAAGGAGGCCGGCATGCCGGTGGCCGAGATGTTCCCGTCCCTGCGCGGCCGGGTCGATCTCGCCTTCGCCACCCCCGATGAGGCCCCACTCAAAGCGTGCGACGTGGTCTTCTTCGCCACGCCCAACGGCATCGCCATGCAGCAGGCGCGCGAGTTGCTCGAGGCCGGGGTCAAGGTCATCGACCTGGCGGCCGACTTCCGGATCAAGGACGTGGCCGAGTGGTCCAAGTGGTATGGCATGGAGCACGCCTGCCCCGAGCTAGTGGCCGAGGCGGTCTACGGCCTGCCCGAGATCAACCGCGAGGCCGTGAAAAAGGCCCGGCTGATCGCCAACCCCGGCTGCTACCCGACTGCCGTGCAGCTCGGCTTCCTGCCCCTGGTCGAGGCCGGCGTGATCGAGACCAATGGGCTGGTGGCCGACTGCAAGTCCGGCGTCTCCGGTGCCGGGCGCAAGGCCGAAACCCACATCCTCTATGCCGAGGCCACCGACAGCTTTAGGGCCTATGCCGTGGCCGGCCATCGCCATCTGCCGGAGATTCGCCAGGGCCTCGCGCGCCTGGCCGGCCACGACGTGGGTCTGACCTTCGTGCCGCACCTGACCCCGATGGTCCGCGGCATCCATGCCACCCTGTATGCCAGGCTGACCAAGGACGTCGACCTGCAGGCCTTGTATGAAAAGCGCTATGCCGGCGAGTACTTCGTCGACGTCATGCCGGCCAAGTCGCACCCCGAGACCCGCTCGGTGCGCTCGATCAACACCTGCCGCATCGCCGTGCATCGGCCGCAGGGTGGCGACACCGTGGTCGTGCTGTCGGTGATCGACAACCTGGTCAAAGGCGCCGCCGGCCAGGCCGTGCAGAACATGAACCTGATGTTCGGGTGCGAGGAGAAGCTGGGCCTGAGCCAGATCGCCGTTTCGCCTTGAACTTTCGGGTGGCGAACCCATATTGGAGGCATGGTTGACGGGAACTTTTCCCGCCCCAATAATGCCTTAGCTGAACTTTTTGATAGGAGTACCCGCGATGAATGCCGCGACCGAAATGACCCCCCTGGTCTTCACCGACAACGCCGCCAACAAGGTGAAGTCGCTGATCGAGGAAGAGGGCAACCCTGATCTGAAACTGCGCGTCTTCGTCACCGGCGGCGGCTGCTCCGGTTTCCAGTACGGCTTCACCTTCGACGAAGTGCAGAACGAAGACGACACCATCATGCAGAAGAACGGTGTCACCCTGCTGATCGACCCGATGAGCCTGCAATACATGGTCGGCGCCGAGATCGACTACAGCGAAGGCCTGGAAGGCGCCCAGTTCGTCATCAAGAACCCCAACGCCGTGTCCACCTGTGGTTGCGGCTCCTCCTTCTCGGCCTAAGCGAGAACGGATGTGTTAAAAAGGCGGCCTCGGCCGCCTTTTTTGTTTCTATACGCACGATGACTCAGAAATATAAAACCGTCACCTGCCCCACCTGCGGTAAGCCCGTCGAGTGGCGGCCGGAGAACACCTTCAAGCCCTTCTGCTCCGAGCGCTGCAAGCTGATCGACCTGGGCGAGTGGGCGACCGAGAAATACCGGGTGCCGGCGGAGGATGAGCCGTTGAGTGAGGAGCAGGGCAAAGAATAACGTGCAGAACCAGCTTAGGCGTAGGATTTAAATTTAATACTTAAGATATAGATACCTATGTCGAATGGATGATTCCGCATGTGTCGTCCAGTGGTAGCATCAAACGTACTCGATATAAAAATAGGTTACGGGAGTTCCCATGAATCATCTTCAGGGGTTCGGTTTGCAGAGGTTTTTTGCGCACTACAAAACTGTGCGACTGGTAGCTGCATCATAAACCCTGTGTTCGATAGAGACCGTTCCAGAAATGCGAGGCTCCTCAATGGTAATCAACCTTTGATTGACTCGTGTTGTTGAGTGGTGTTTGTTGATTTTTATTTATTGGGAGGTGTTCCAGATGACTCATACAATAGCGAAATTTCTTGCTGTGTCTGTTGCCTTGTCAGTTTCTTCAAGCAGCTACGCTGCGTCGGCCTCCGGGATTACCCAGATGTGGATAGTGGCGGACACATCCGAAGTTTATAACCCTGTACTGCCTAATCCGTTGACGTCAACTACAGCGATCGAGCAAATGAATTGGGATGTTGTGCCGTATGGGCAGTTCGCTTCCAATCGGACGAACGCTGGCACATGGATTGCGTTTGTGGTTGCCACCTTTGGATATTATGTGGATGGTTCGCTTTCTGCAAAATACAAGGGTTTGCCAGCGACTTACTTCGGGCCTACATATGACTTGGTGGACTCAACCGGCTTGAAATATGGCTCTTTAGATATTTTTTACTGCACTTGCACAGCGAGGGGTCTATCCGAGGCCTTTGCAACGTCGATTACTGGAGGGGCTTTTTATAACCGCCTGTACATCAATTAGCTGTTTGCTTGGGTTCGGTAGTCTTCACATTCCATCAAGGAGAAAATTATGAAAAATTCAGGGCTCTATTTGGCTGCTGCCATTATCGTCGCGCTTACTTCGCAGGCAGTTCATGCGGTACAGATAGACGTAAAGGATGTCTCGAGGCAGATCGTTACGTGTAATAGCGAATTGTTGCGTGGCATGAAAGAGGGCACTTGTATCGCTATTCCAGACAACACGCTGGCCATTACCACCACGCTGGAGGCCGGCGAGGATGCTTCGACTTTGGATGAAATATACATTGCGATGTTATATCAAGGAAAATATTATAAATATGATGGGAGAACTAACGGGCAAGGGAATAAGTGGAAATCTGTGCTAGCTGGTGAAAGCATTAATATTTCTGAGCCTTCCATTGTACGTGCGCCTTTTGAAACCAACACCGTGGCGCGTAATATTTACCTTGGTGATATGGCTTATAAGAAAGGGGCGGAGATTTACGTTGGGGTTAAAACAAATTTGGGTGTAAAAGCTAAACATGTGTTTACTCTGAAATAGAGATTCCAGGATCGCTTGGTTACTCTAACAAGGCTCTAATCGTTAGAGTAACCGATAGTTGTTCTGTGATAATACGCGCTGCATATCTCACCTCCTTAATTGGCATGAACCCTGCTTCATCTGAGCAACATTCTTGGAAAGCAGGGGGTTAAATCATGCAAATTATGGATTTTTTGTCCCAGGCGGGTTCGTTGGTCTCATATCCGAAGGCAGAAGCAAACGATACAAGTGCTGCGTCATTCGGCCATTTTCTCGAACAGGCCAAGTCCCAATATCCGTCATCACTGACGCAGACGCAGAAAGTGTCGCTGGCTGATACCGCTGCAAAAAATAACGTGCAAATCCCATTTTGCACGAGTCGGCATGGGCCAGCAGGCTCACCAGCAGGCCTTCAAGAAGCACGCTATAGCCTACTTAATCAGCCAGGATTAACTAATAAGGAAAGAATGCAAATATTTATGCTGTCCGAGGCAGCATTAGCATATGAACGAAACGGTCCGCCGGAAATGGCCGCTAAATTTCCTGCCTATGCAGATGCACACAGCGCTAATTTCGATCCTATACGCGCCATCATGTCGACGGTGAACTCTTTGGCAAGCAGTTATCCCAATATTGCCCGGATCGGTAATGAATGGGCGGCAATGCAAAAAAACGTTGCGGCAAAAATTGCCATTTGAACGAAATAAATCGGGGTAACGTGCTTGGTGTAAGCGCCGAGTAGATACCAGGGGCCTTTGCGGCGGTTAGGCCGGACAATACCGTCATGGTCTTTACCCGCCAAGGCGCGGCGGCCGTTACTCCAGCGGCGGAATCTTTTTTGGAAACTGTTTCGATTGGCATGACTGTTAGACAGCCCTGTATCCAATTCAGCGCGTCAGCGTCTGCACACCCTCCGGCGTGCCCATCAGGCAGACATCGGCGCCGCGGCGGGCGAACAAACCATTCGTCACTACGCCGACGATCTGGTTGATCTCGGTCTCCAGCGCGACCGGGTCGAGGATGTTGAGGCCGTGCACGTCGAGGATGACGTTGCCGTTGTCGGTGGTGAAGCCGGCGCGCAGCACCGGGTTGCCGCCCAGCTTGACCAGTTGCCGGGCCACGTAGGAGCGGGCCATGGGGATGACCTCGACCGGCAGCGGGAACTTGCCGAGCACGTCGACCAGCTTGCTCTGGTCGACGATGCAGACGAACTTCTTGGCGCAGGCGGCCACGATCTTCTCCCGCGTCAGCGCGCCGCCGCCGCCCTTGACCATGGCCATGTGCCGGGTGATCTCGTCGGCGCCGTCGACGTAGACTTCCATCTCGCCGGCCTCGTTCAGGTCGAGTACGCGGATGCCGTGCTTCTTCAGGCGCTCGGCGGTGGCGACCGAGGAGGCCACGGCGCCGTCGATGCGGCCCTTGATGTGGGCGAGTTCGTCGATGAAGAAATTGGCGGTGGAGCCGGTGCCGACGCCGATGATGCCGGCGGGCACGTGTTCGATGGCGGCGCGGGCGACGGCCTGCTTCAATTCGTCTTGGGTCATGCTCATGGCGCTTCTGCTTTCAACTTGCCGTAAAAACGTCGAGAATAGCGGGGTTTAGCGGCCATTTCAAACCGGTTGAAACCAGCATGTCGGACTATCTGGAAAAAATCCTGCTCGCCCGCGTCTACGACGTGGCCATCGAGTCGCCCCTGGACGAGGCGCCCAACCTCTCGCGCCGGCTGAAGAACACGGTGTGGCTCAAGCGCGAGGACATGCAGCCGGTGTTCTCGTTCAAGCTGCGCGGCGCCTACAACAAGATGGCCTCGCTGCCGCAGGCGGCGCTCAAGCGCGGCGTGGTGGCGGCCAGCGCCGGCAACCACGCCCAGGGCGTGGCCCTGGCGGCGCAGATTCTCAAGTGCACGGCGACCATCGTCATGCCGGCGACCACGCCGCAGATCAAGGTGGATGCCGTGGCCAAGCGCGGGGCCGAGGTGGTGCTGCACGGCGATTCCTACGACGAGGCCTATCACCATGCCATGGCCATCGCCAAGAAGGGCAAGAAGACCTTCGTCCACCCCTACGACGACCCCGAGGTGATCGCCGGCCAGGGCACGGTGGCCATGGAGCTGATGCGCCAAGCCAAGTCGGCTTGCCCGCATGCGATCTTCGTGCCGGTCGGCGGCGGCGGCCTGATCGCCGGCATCGCCGCCTATGTCAAGCGCTTGCGGCCGGAGATCAAGGTGATCGGCGTCGAGCCGGAGGAGGCCGACGCCATGGCCCGCTCGCTGGCCAAGGGCGAGCGGGTGACCCTGGCCCAGGTCGGCCTGTTCGCCGACGGCGTGGCGGTGAAGCAGGTCGGGGCCGAGACCTTCCGCCTGTGCCAGGAATACGTCGACGAGATCATCCGCGTGGACAACGACGCGATCTGCGCCGCGATCAAGGATGTGTTCGAGGACACCCGCTCGATCCTGGAGCCGGCCGGCGCCTTGTCGGTGGCCGGGCTCAAGGCCTGGGTCGCGCGCGAGAAGGCCAAGGACAAGCACCTGGTCGCCATCGCCAGCGGCGCCAACATGAACTTCGACCGTCTGCGCTTCGTCGCCGAGCGGGCCGAGCTGGGCGAGAAGCGCGAGGCGGTGTTGGCGGTGACCATCCCGGAGAAGCCGGGCAGCTTCAAGACCTTCTGTTCGCTGCTGGGTGGCCACGTCATCACCGAGTTCAACTATCGCTTCGACGACCCCAAGCTGGCGCACATCTTCGTCGGCGTGCAGGTGCAGAACCGGGCCGAGGTGGACAAGATGATCGCGTCGCTCAAGCGGCACGAGCTGGCGGTGCTCGACCTGACCGACAACGAGATGGCCAAGCTGCACATCCGCCACCTGGTCGGCGGCAAGGCGCCGCAGGCGAAGGACGAGGTGATCTACCGCTTCGAGTTCCCGGAACGGCCGGGCGCGCTGATGAAGTTCCTCAACAGCCTGGGCCACAAGTGGAACATCAGCCTGTTCCACTACCGCAACCACGGTGCCGACTACGGCCGGGTGCTGTGCGGGGTGCAGGTGCCGACCAAGGACAAGGCGCAGTTCAAGGCCTTCCTCGATAAGCTCGGCTATCCCTACTGGAACGAGTCGAAGAACCCGGCCTATAAATTGTTCCTCGGCTAAATGGCCGTTGCCCGCCAGGTCGGCTCCGCGGCGCGGGTGGCCGGCCGGCTTACGAATCAGTAAGGGACGTTCCTCCCGGGCATGTGTAAAGTGGCCGCACTCTTCTTCTGTCGGCCTCTTCGGTCATGTTCAAGTCCCAGACCCTGCCCGCCGGTGAGCGCGCCGTCATCCTGTTTCACGGCCTGTCCAGTAGCCCCTTGGAGCTGCAGTTGCTCGGCCGCGGTTTGCAGCGTGCCGGCTATACCGTCTACCTGCCGCATCTGCCCGGTTATGGCGACGGCGGTGGCAGGCAAAAGGGCCTGGTTACGGATTGGCAGGACTGGGTCGCCCAGGCCTTGCACGAATTCGACCGGGTGCATGCTACGCATGAGCAGGTCGCGATCGGCGGCCTGTGCATCGGCGCGACCCTGGCCCTGAACGTGGCCGCGCAACGCGGCGATGAGGTGGCCGCGCTGATCGCCTTGTCCGTCACCCTTTGGTACGACGGCTGGAGCTTGCCCTGGTATCGCTTTCTGTTGCACCTCGCGCCCTATGTGCCGTTCGGCATGCGTTACCGCTATCGCGAGGGCGAGCCCTATGGCGTCAAGGACGAACGGATGCGGAGCTGGATCGCGCGCGAGATGGCGAAGACCGAATCGTCCATGGCCGGCGCGGCGACCTTGACCGCGCCCAGCCTGATCGAGGCCATGCGTCTGTGCCGGGCGACGCGCAAGCTGATGCCGCGAATCACGAGCCCGACGTTGGTTGTTCATGCCGCGGAAGACGATATGTCGTCACTGCGCAATCCGGAATATCTGCTGCGTCAGATTGCCTCCGAGCACAGCCGCTACGTCGTGCTGCGCGACAGCTATCACATGATTACGCTGGATCAAGAAAAAGAACGCGTGCTGGCCGAGACGCGCGAATTTCTCGATCGGCAAGCGGGTCGGTCGAACAGGGTGCCTGCGCGCAGCAATGTCTATGCGCTATCGCAATCACGGTAATGGAGGTCTTCGATGGATGTCTATCCCATCATTCTCGATGCGCTGCATAAGCGTTACGACATCGCAGTGGCATCGGTCACGCCGGAAACCACGCTCGAATCGCTTGAGGTCGATTCGCTCGGCTTGGTCGAGCTGATGTTCGAGGTCGAGGACAAGCTGGGCGTGCCGGCGCCCGAGGATTTTCCGACGCCGGTCACCCTCGCCGATCTGGTGAAGATCGTCGAAGCGATGCAGGCAGGGCGTCAGGGACAGAGGGCGTGACCCGACGCCGGGTCGCGGTGACCGGCATCGGCGCGGTGACGCCGCATGGCGGCGACGCGCAGCTTTTCTTCGATGCGCTATTGCGCGGCGAATCGGCCATCCGTCTGTATCAAGGCGAAGCTGCGCCGCAGCCGCTGGCGATACCGGCCGGGTATTGCGCCGATTTCGATGCGGCCGCCAGCCTGGGCCGCAGCCGGGCCAATGGCATGGATCGCTTCAGCCAACTGGGTGCGACCGCTGCCCAGTCGGCTTGGCAGGATGCCGGCCTGGATCGGGACGACTCATTGCAGAAGCATGATGTCGGCGTGTTTTGGGGCACCGGCGGCGGTGGCTTCGGTACTACCGAGCGCGGCTACCAGGATTTGTTTCTGCGCGACAAGACGCGGATCTCGCCATTGTCGGTGATGTTCAGCATGAGCAATGCCGCTGCAACGCATATTGCGATTGGCTTGGGTCTGGGCGGCGCGAATGTTACCTATTCGGTTGCCTGCGCCTCGTCGGCCATCGCCATCGGCGAGGCGTTTCGCCGGGTGCGCTCCGGCGAGGCCGCGGTCATGCTGGCCGGCGGTTCGGAAGCGCCCTTGGCCTACGGCGTGATCCGCGCCTGGGAGTCTTTGAAGATACTCGCCCCTGGCGACGCGGCTTCTGCGCCCTCGGCCTGCCGCCCGTTCGATGCCGAACGGCGCGGCTTGGTCTTGTCGGAAGGCGCCGGCGCCATCGTGCTGGAAGATTGGGACCGTGCCGTCGCCCGGGGCGCCACGATTTATGCCGAACTGGCCGGCTATGGCACCCGTTGCGACCATGTGCATTTGTCGCGCCCAGATGCGGCCGGGCAAGTTCGGGCGCTGGAGGCCGCCCTGGTGGATGCCGGCCTGCGGCCGGACGAGATCGATTATGTGAACGCACATGGCACGGCCACGCGCGAAGGCGATGCGGCTGAGATTGCTGCCTTGGCCCAGGTGTTCGGCGACCATGCCAGCCGCCTGGCGATCAGCGCGACGAAATCCATGCATGGCCACGCCCTGGGTGCGGCCGGCGCGATCGAGGCGATCGTGACTATCCTGGCCGTGGCGCGACAGGCTATTCCGCCGACCGCGCATCTCGCTGAGTTGGCGCCGGAGTGCATGGGCGTGCGCCATGTCGGCCTCGGCGAGCGCGATGTGCCGGTGCGCGCCGCCTTGAGCAACTCGTTCGCCTTCGGCGGCTCCAACGCCGTCTTGGCTTGCCGCAAAGCAGTGTTGTCCTAGGCCTGTACCGGCAAGTTTGTTGAGATGACGCCGACCAGAAGCTTAGTGCAGCCGGCGCTGGGCTGGTTATGCCGGGTATTCGGCATGCCGCGGCAACGCGTCGCCATCACAGGACCACGCCGCGCGCGATCCCCAGAAGATTCGCGCTTGTGGTTTGATCGGGGGCTCGCTGTCCAGCGAGCCTGCGGGAATGACCACAGCATCAAGTTCCGGAACGAAGCGCGCCAGCGAACTCCCGCAATTGGTGCAAAACTGCCGAGTAAAACGCTTGGCTTCCGGTACTTTGTATTGTTTCAAAAACGATTCGCCGTCGGTGAATACCAGTTGCGCGTTCATCAACATCAAGTTTGTCGCATGGCCGGTTCCCGATGACTTTCGGCAACGCGCACAATGGCAGTGATAAAACCGCTGTGGGTCGCCGCTTACTTCATAGCGAACCGTGCCGCATAAACAACTGCCCTTGAGTGTGACTTGCGTCATGCCAATCCCCTTGCGTCTGGAACCACTGCCCGCATTGTGGCCACGTAAAAACAAACCCCGCACTAGGCGGGGTTTGTTTTTCTTGCTTGTCGGCTTATTCGGCCGATTTGCTCTCGCAGGTCTTGCAGGTCTTGAGCCCGAAGGGCAGGTAGGCCGGGCACCAGCCGATGGCGCCGGTGGCCAGCGGCACCACGCCGATCCAGGCCCACACCGGGCCACCCATCAATGCCCAGGCGATCAAGGCCAGGCCGACGACGATGCGAATAATACGATCGATCCCACCAACGTTTGCGTGCATAACACCTCCTAAGTCAGATTGCCCGATTGGGCAGGTTGAGGATGTTCAACAGGGTTGTGGGCGCAGTATACGCCCACTGCGTTTCAACTTGGCAAGCCGGCCTGGATGGCCGCCGTGCGCGCGGTGCGGATGGCCTGGGGGATGCCGCCTATCGGGGCGGCCTGGGCGACGGCGCCGGCATCGACCGCATGGGCGGCGGCCAGGGCTTGGCGCAGGCGGTCGGCTTGGGCGAACGGCCGCGTCTCGTAGCCGGGCCGGCCGTGGTGGTCGTCGGCGCAGGCGAGCAGAAACTGCTCGAAGCGCTCGGGCCGGCGGAAGGCGTCGGTCGCTTCCAACAGCGCGAGCAGGCCGGCGGCGTCGAGCCGGTCGGCGCGATGAGCTTCGCCATGCCAGCGAGCGACGGCGAGGGCCAGTTCCTTGCAATCGGTCGGCACGCGCAGCCGCGTGCTCACCGCGTGCACGGCGGCCATGCCGGCCGCTTCGTGGCCTTCGTGATCGGGCCACCGCTCGCGCGGGGTGAGGCCCTTGCCCAGGTCGTGCACCAGCGCGGCATAGCGCACGGCAAGGTCGTGGCCTTGGCTGGCGGCCCAGTCGAGCACGCGCAACAGATGGACACCGGTGTCGACCTCGGGATGCTTGGCCGGGTCCTGCGGCACGCCGAACAGGGTATCGGCTTCGGGCAATAGCTTGGCCAAGGCACCGCAGTCGCGCAGCACGCCGAGCAGGCGCGAGGGTTTGGTTTCCATCAGGCCGCGGCTGATTTCTTGCCAGACCCGTTCCGGCACCAGGGCATCGACCTCGCCGCTGGCCACCATCGCGCGCATCAGTTCGAGCGTTTCCGGCGCCACGGTGAATTCGGGAAAGCGCGCGGCGAAGCGGGCCACGCGCAGGATGCGCACCGGGTCTTCGGCAAAGGCCGGGCTGACGTGGCGCAATATTTTATCGGCGAGATCGCGCTGGCCGCCGTAGGGGTCGGTGATTTGGCCATCGGCCGCTTCGGCCATGGCGTTGATGGTGAGATCGCGCCGGATCAAGTCCTCTTCCAGCGTCACCTCGGGGCTGGCATAGACCTGGAAGCCCTTGTAGCCGCGCGCGGTCTTGCGCTCGGTGCGGGCCAGGGCGTATTCCTCCTGCGTCGCAGGGTGCAGAAAGACCGGGAAGTCCTTGCCGACCGGGCGGAAACCGAGGTGTACCATGTCTTCCGGTGAGGCGCCGACGACGACGTAGTCGCGGTCTTGCACCGCCAGGCCGAGCAGGCGGTCGCGCACGGCGCCGCCGACGACGTAGACCTTGATCCGCTCGGGAAGGCTGGGCACGTCAGCGATGCGCCTGCTGGCGAAAGCCGTCGTAAGCACGGCGCGGATCGGCCTCGTGCAGATAGCCGATCACCGCATCCAGCGGCGTGGGCTGGCCGAATAGGGCCGGGAAGCCTTCGGTGCAGACGTTGTCCTTGAGCATGGCGTAGTGATTGTCGCGGGTCATCGGTTTGTTGCCCGGCTTGAGTTCCATCAGGCTGGCGAACACATAAGAAGCCCTCTCCCCCAGCGCGATGATCTTGCGTCGGTAGCCTAAGGTCGCGGCCGTCAGTTGCACCAGTTCGGCCAGGGTGTAGACCGTAGGGCCGCAGAGTTGATAGGTCTGGCTGAAGGTGTCGGTGTTGTCGAGGCTCTCGGCAAAGGCGCGCGCGACATCGCCGACATAGACCGGTTGGAACCGTGCATTGCCGTCGGCCAGGGGCACGACCGGCGCGAATCTGAGCAGGCGGGCGAATAGCTTGAGGAAGCCGTCACCCGGACCGAAGATCACCGAGGGCCGGAAGATCGTGGTGTGCAGGTGATGGGTCTTCTCTGCCGCACGCACTATGGCCTCGCCGTCGGCCTTGGTCTGTTGATAGACGCTGGGCGAATTCACGTCGGCACCGAGCGCGCTCATCTGCAGCAGCCGGTGCACGCCTGCGGCATGGCAGGCCGTTACGATCTTGCGCGGCAGTTCGGCATGGGCATGTTCGAATGCCTTGCGATGGCCGTGTAGGATGCCGACCAGATTGATCACGGCATCGATACCGGTGAACAGCGCCTTGAGTGCCTGCGGGTCGTGGATGTCGGCCTCGACGATTTCGACGCCAGGCAGGGGCAGTAGGTGCTTGCCCTGCTCGCGCCGGCGAGTGGCGATGCGCACGCGCTTGCCTTGGGCGACCAGAAGGGCGGCGAGGTGCGCACCGACGAAGCCGCTGCCGCCAAGGATGCAGATGTTGTTGCAGCTCATGTTTTTGTTCATTCCCTGTCGATATGTGAATTGTAGCGGGTGAGGCCGACTATTGCCCGTGCAGATAAATGGCAAAACTATTGATGAGGTAAATCGATAGCAAGAACAGGCTGAGCCAGCCTACGCTCTTCAACACCCGTTTCTGCGGCCGGTAGAATAGACCGATGATGGCGATGCCGCTCATCATCATGGCCGACAACGCCGAGATGATGTGGGTCGGCGAGACGGCAGAGAGCAGCGGGCCAGGTCGATAGGCCAGATCGTCGAGGGCCAGGATGGCGACGTTGAACAGGTTACTGCCGAGTACGTTACCTAGGGCCATGTCGATTGCGCCAAGGCGTAGCGCAAAGACAGTGACCACCGTTTCCGGTAAGGATGTGGCCATGGCGACAAGGAGGGTGCCGACGAAATCTTCGCCCCAACCCATCATGTGGGCAATTTTTTTACCGATGAAAGGCAGCCAGGTGCCGGCGATGACCACGATCGCCGCGGCCATGGCATAGCCGAGCTTGGCCTGACTCAGACTGATGCCGTGCTTGCGGATTTCTCGCCTGGTCATCGGCAGAGGTTGTGCCTGTTCGTAACGAAACAGGGTACGGATGGCAAGGGCATAGAAGACCAGGATCAGTGGGGTATAGAGCCCGATGTGGCCAAGTGACCACATCATGTCGGCTTGGCTGAGCAGGATACTGCTGCCGACAAAGCCGATCAGCACCACGCCGAATCCGGCTGATAGTGCATGTCCGATGTGGGCACGGGTATAAACCGATTCCTTGCGCAGCAAAAAATCGAGGATCACGATCAGTGCCAGGTTGAACACACAGCTACCGAGCACATCGCCAACGGCGATATTCGGACTGTCGGCGGCAGCTACCGAACTGAGACCGGTGGCGAGTTCGGGCAAGGAGGTGACCGAGGCGATCAGGATCAAGCCGACCCAGGTGAACGATAGCCCCATCTCTTCGGCGATGATGCCGCCATAGAGCGATAGGCGTTGCCCGGCCCAAGTGATCAGGGCAAGGCAGAGCAAGAATTGAAGCCAAGTCAGGAGCATGGCAAACACGATCCTATCGGCATGGAGAGTAGAATACTAACTCGCGGATAAGCAGCGGAGCCATGCCTCAGATGAATTTGGAGTTTTTGCCGGCCTGGCCATTGCAGATCAATGCCATGCTGGTTTTCGGCATATTGATCCTGATCGGCCTGCTTGGCGGTTATCTGGCCGCCAAGACCCGGTTTCTGCCGCGCATCACCGGCTTTATCGCCATCGGCCTGTTGATGGGGCCGAGCGGGCTTGGCCTGTTCGGCGCCGAGGTGCTCGACTTCGCCAAATATTTCGTCGAGATCGCACTGGGGCTGATCCTGTTCCAGATGGGGCGACTGCTCGATATCCGGCAAGCCTTGCAGGAACGGCCGCTGATCGGCGCATCGCTGCTGGAATCGGCCCTGTCGTTCGGCCTGATCTTCGTAGCCTTGAGTGGGCTTGGTCTTGATCGCTTGCATGCCGCGCTGGCCGGTGCCATCGGCATCTCGTCCTCGCCGGCGGTGGTCATGCTGGTGGTACGCGAACTCGGGGCGCAAGGACCGATGACCGAGCGCGCCCTGATGCTGGTCGCCATCAACAATATCCTGGCTTTCCTGGTGTTCACCTCGCTGTTGCCGCTGCTGCACTACAGTCAGGCGGCCGATTGGAACACCATTCTGCTGCAGCCGGCCTACCGCTTGCTGTCCTCGTTGGTGCTGGCCTGGTTGCTGGCCCGCTTGCTGTTGTTCCTGGCGGCCCGCTTCGGCCGCGACGAGGGCGTGCAGTTCGCGCTGATCCTCGGCACGATCGTCGGCGCAGTCGGCCTGGCCGTCATGGTCAAGGCCTCCTTCCTGCTCACCCTGTTGTCCCTGGGCGTGCTCAGCCATAACCTCGACCGCAAGCACGTGCTGGAGAAAATGGATCTTGGCCATGTCACCGAAATCTTTTTCGTCATCCTGTTCGTTGTCTCGGGGGCCCGCTTGCACATCGATGACCTCGCGCTGGCCGGTTGGGCGGCGGTGGCCTTCGTGCTCGCCCGCTTTGCCGGAAAATCGCTGGGCGTGATGGTACTGGCACCCGCTGTCCTACCCCGGCAGAAGGCGGCCCTGATGGGCCTGATTTTGCTGCCGATGGCGGGGATGGCCATCGGCCTCACCCAGTCGGCAGCCAACCTGTATCCGGAATTCGCCAAGACCCTGTCCGCCATCATTCTCGGCGCGATCACTATCCTGGAAACGATCGGCCCCATCGCTACCGAATTCGCCCTGAAGCGCAGCGGTGAGGTGGCCGACAGCGCGAAGGTGGAGCACTGATGGCCCTGCATGAATTCTTTCTCTATTTCGCGATCATCCTGATCGCCGCCCGCTTGTTCTCCGAGGTGGCTACGCGTCATGGCGTCCCGGCGGTGATCGGCGAACTCGCCGCCGGCCTGCTGCTGGGGCCGTCCTTGCTCGGCTGGGTGAGCCCGGATGAGACCATGAAACTGTTGGCCGAGATCGGCATCATCCTGCTGCTGTTCGAAGTCGGCATGGATACCGACGTCTACCGTTTGGCCGAATCCGGCACTAAGCCTTTGGTGGTGGCAACGGCCGGCTTCGTGCTGCCCTTCCTGCTCGGCTATGGCTTATGCACCTGGGTGTTCGGCCTGCCGGAATTAGTCGGCTTGTTCATCGGCGGCACCCTTACCGCCACCAGCATCGGCATCACGGTGCGCGTGCTCGACGATCTCGGCCGGCGCAAAAGCGACGAGGCGCAGATCGTCGTCGGTGCCGCAGTGCTCGACGACATCCTCGGTGTCTTGGCCTTGGCGTTTTTGTATCAGTTCGCCGTGCAGCACGAGGTGTCGCTGGCGGCGACCGGCGAGGTCGGCTTGTACATTCTGTTGTTCATGCTGCTGTCGCCCTTGGCGGCCAAGGCAGTGGCCAAGGTTATCGATCATTTCGATCAACGCGCCGCCACGCCGGGTTTGTTGTTGACCATGGCCTTGGCCTTGATCATGTTGTTCTCCTGGCTGGCCCATGCGGTGGGGGCGCCGGTGATCATGGGCGGCTTCGCCGCGGGCATCGCCTTCGGCCAGCACTTCCGCTTCACCCTGGTGCACCGGCTGCCCGGCGGCCGGCGCATCGAGTCCTGGTTCGCGCCCAGCCCCAAGCTCGCACACCGGCTGGAAGAACAGATGCGGCCCCTGATCCATACCTTCGCGCCGCTGTTCTTCGTCATGGTCGGCGTCTCGCTCGACCTCAATGCGGTCGACTGGGGCTCGACCTTCGTCTGGGCCCTGGCCTTGTCGCTCTTGTCGGTCGCCTTCGTCGGCAAGCTCGCGGCCGGTTTTTGTATCAAGGAAAAGCGCCTGTCCCAGATCGCTATCGGCCTGGCCATGATCCCGCGCGGTGAGGTCGGCCTGATCTTCGCGCAACTCGGTTATTCGCAGCAGATCCTGTCGGGCGAACTGTACGCCGCGCTGTTGATCGTGATCGCGCTGACCACCTTGGCGCCACCCTTTATCCTCAAGGCGTTCTATGGCCGTTACGGCGACCGGCTTTCTGGTTGATACCCACAGCCATCTCGACGCCGGCGAGTTCGACGGCGACCGCGATGCCGTCTTCGATCGGGCCTGTGCGGCGAATGTGAAAGTGCAGGTCATACCGGCGGTGACTGCGGCAAATTTCGCCGAGGTCGCCGCCACTTGCCGGCGTTACCCCGGTTGCCTGCCGGCCTGGGGTATGCACCCGATGTATATCCATGTGCATCACGAACGGCATCTGATCGAACTGCGCCGACAGATCGAGCAATGGCGGCCGGTGGCGGTCGGCGAGATCGGCCTCGACCTGTTCGTGCCCAATCTGGATTACGCGACCCAGGAATTCTTCTACGCCGAGCAACTGAAACTCGCCAAGGAGTTCGACCTGCCGGTGTTGCTGCATTGCCGCCGGGCCAACGATCAAATCTTGAAACAGCTGCGCCGTTTCAAATTGAAGGGCGGCATCGCCCACGCCTTCAACGGCAGTCCGCATCAGGCCGAGGAATTCATCAAGCTCGGCTTCAAGCTGGGTTTTGGCGGTGCCTTCACTTACCCCCGGGCCAACAACCTGCGCCGGCTGGCCGCCGATTTGCCGCTGGCGGCGATCGTGTTGGAGACCGACAGCCCGGATATCGCGCCGGCTTGGATCGGCAGAGGGCGCAATGAGCCGGCTGAGTTGGCGCGCATCGCTGCCAGCCTGGCCGAGCTACGCGGTGTCGGTGTCGAGACCGTGGTCGAACAGACCACGCAGAACGCGCGCGAATTGTTCGGTCCGGTGTTTTAGTCCAGCCCGAAACGCCGGGTCTCGCCGTGGCGCAGCAGATAGAAGGTGCCGGCTTCGATCTTGGCCCCGGCGCGGGCAGCCATGAAATCCTTGGGCGGTTGGTCGAGCGATTCGTCGGACAGTTCGAACGTACCCCAGTGGATGCCTAGGCTTTGCCGTGCACCAAGGTCTTGATGGATGCGGATCGCTTCATCGGGTGCAACGTGGTGGCGGGCCATGAACCAGCGCGGCTCGTAGGTGCCGACCGGGATCGCGGCGAGATCGGGCGAGCCCAGCCGGCGGTGGATAGCCTTGAAATCGTCGGAGTAGCCGGTATCGCCGGCAAAGAAGAAGCGCGTGCGATCGGCTTGCAACCACCAGCCGCCCCACAGGGTTTGATTGCGGTCCCACAGCGTGCGTTGGCTCCAGTGCTGCACCGGCGTGAAGACCAGGCGCAGCTTGCCTAGGCGGGCCTCGTCCCACCAATCGAGTTCGCTGACATTGCCGATGCCGCGTTCGGCGAACCAGGGTTTGAGGCCAAGCGGTACGAAGAAGCGCAGCTTATCGCCGAAGCGGGCATGCAGGCGGTCGACCGTATCGGCGTCGAGATGATCGTAATGGTTATGCGAGATCACCACCGCGTCGATCTTGGGCAAATCGTCGAAGGCGATGCCGGGTTGGGCATGGCGTTGCGGGCCGAGAAAATGCACGGGCGAGGCGCGCTCCGACCAGATCGGATCGGTCAGGATGTTGAGGCCGCCGAGTTGTACCAACAGCGTCGAGTGGTTGATCCAGGTCACCGTCGCTTGTTGCCGATTGCGCTGGAGAAAATTCAGCGCGGGCATGACCGAGGCGACCACCGGGTAGCCCTGCGCTGGCGGTTTGGGTAGGCCCTGCATGCGGCGTTCCCATTGCCAGCGCCAGAAGTAGCGGCCGCCATTGGGGGCCGGTTGCGTGTTGTTGCGAAAGCCTTCGGCTGTGTGATGCGGCTTGCTGGCATCGTAATAGGGATTGCCGTGGCTGCAGCCGGCCAGTGCGAGTGCGGCAAAAAACCACAGTGTTGTGTGCAAGAACCTAGGCATGCCTGACATGTCATCCCATCTGCGATTCGACTGAATTAATCTTAAAGCAAACCGTCCCGAGGGTGTTTCATGGCTGTCTGGACCATCCCCAACTTGTTCACTTTCGCCCGCTTGCTGCTGGTGCCATTTGTGGCCTGGCAGTTGCAGGCGCAGCAGTGGGTGCCGGCGTTTTGGCTATTTGCCATTGCCGCGGCGACCGATATGCTCGATGGCAGCTTGGCCCGACTGCTCAATCAACGCAGCGAGTTCGGCGCTTGGCTCGACCCCATCGCCGACAAGCTGATGCTGTTGACCGCCTTGTCGCTGCTGACCTGGACGGAACTGCTGCCGCTATGGTTCGCGCTGCTGGTGTTGGCGCGGGACGGTGTCGTGCTCAGCGGCGCGGCGGCCTATCGCCGCCTGACTGGCGGTCTGCGCGTGGCGCCGACCTGGCTGGGCAAGACGGCGGTGATGCTTGAGTTTGTGCTGATCGCTGCGGTTCTGGCCGAGGTCGCTTTGCACCTCGGCTTATCGCCCTGGCTGCCTTATCTGCTTTGGCTAACGGCCATCGTGGCCGCGGCCTCGGGCCTGCAATATGTCTGGCTGTGGTCGGGCAAGACGCGCAGTTTCTTGCGGGCGGTCAGGTCTTGAACTGATTCACCGCAGTCCGTAGTTCTTCCGCCAGCTTGTCCAAGCGTTCGCTCGCCTCATGGACTTCATGGGCGGAACCGGAGGCCGTGCGTGCCACATCGCCGATGTTGCCGATATGATCGTTGATGTCTTCCGCCGCTTGGCTTTGCTCTTGGGCGCTGGCGGCGACTTGAGCCGTCATGCTGGTGATTTGTCCGACGGCGCCGGCGATATTGCCCAAGGCCTCCGCCGTGTTTTCGACGAACTCGACCCCTTCCTTGGAACGGCTCTCGGCCTGGTGAATGACCGCGACCGCTTCGTTGGCCGCGCCTTGCAATTTGTCGATGATGGTTTCGATTTCGCCGGTGGCGGATTGGGTGCGTTGGGCCAGGGTGCGCACCTCGTCGGCCACCACGGCAAAACCGCGGCCTTGTTCGCCGGCCCGGGCGGCCTCGATGGCGGCGTTCAGCGCGAGCAGGTTGGTCTGCTCGGCGATCTCGCGGATCAGGCCGAGCACCCGGCCGATGTCGCGGCTGTCGGCATCGAGCCGCTGAATGACATCGACGGCACCGTTCAGCGTCTCCGCCATGGTCTCGATCGCCCCCATGGCCTCGGTGGCGATCAGGGCGCCGTCGTGCGCTTGCGAGTTGGCACCTTGGGCGGCCGTGGCGGCCTCTTGGATATTCTGGGCCACGCCCTGTACGGTGCGGGCCAAGTCTTGCAGCACGCTGGAGAGGTGCTGGGTGTTGGCCAGTTGCTGGTCGGCGCCTCGCTCGGATTGGGTGGAGGTATCCAATAGGGCATGGGTGACTTCGCCTAGATTACGCGTCGCCTCGCCGACTTGCCGGATGATGGCCGAGAACTGCTCGAGCATGGCATTGAAGGCCTTGCCCGCATGGCCGATCTCGTCTTGGCTGGTGACCGGCACCCGCAGCCGCAGGTCCGAGGTCTGCTGCACGCGCTCCATGGTGTTCGCCAACTGATTGATCGGCTGGTTGACGAAGCGGCGCATCAACCAGATCACGATGGCGAAGGCGGCGCCGAACATGATCACGTTGATGACGATGTTGGTGATGTCCATGCGGCCGATGGTGGCGTCGGCCGGGCCGAGGTCGTAGCTGATGCGGATAGCGCCCATCACCTGCTTGTCGCTGTTCGGGTGGCATTGCAGGCAGTTGATGCCGCGGGTGTTGGTGCTGGCGACGACGGGGGTCACCATGGTCAACTGCCGGCCATTGCCGGTTTTCTCGATGAGCACCACCTCCTCGCCCTTGAGTGCGCGCCGGTCGAGTTCATCGGCCGGGGCCTCTTCCGGCAGGCCGGGGCCATACATCTCCTTGACCTTGTCGCCACGGATCACCCGGGCGGCGCGGATGTTCTTCTGTTCCAGCATGGCCTTGTGCAAGTCGCCGCGCTGGGCCATGCCACCGGTGAGCATCAGCTTGTTCAGGCCGTCGAAATAGCCGTCGGCGATGGTACGGGTTTCGTCGGCGACGAAGACTTCGGTGAGATTGCGTGTGCTGTAGTGAGAGTAGATCAGGCCGGCGGCGAGCTGTAAGACGAAGCCCAGGGCCACGACCCCCAGCACCTTGGCGGCAACGGTGCTGTTAATGAGATGCAACAATCTTCTCATCCTGCTCTCCTCCACCTTGCGGTGTCGTATTGTTCAAATAGTTTTTTTACTATAGCGCTAAGTTAAGCGTGCGCGGCAACAATCTCTTGCCAGCGTTTTTCCAGTCGCTTGACCGAAACCGGTTCAGGGGTCTTCAACTCCTGGGCGAATAGACTGATGCGCAGTTCTTCCAGGCGCCAGCGGAAGTCCTCCATCTCCGGCGTGCTGCCGCTCGCCGCTTGCAAGCGCTGTTGGCGGGCGCGCCAGGCGGCGAGCAGGCCGGCCATGGTCCGCAGGTTTTGGCCATCGCGCGCGGGGTTTTTGGCCAGCTTCTCCAGGCGCTTTTCCATGCCGCGTAGATAACGGGGCAACTGTGCCAGACGTTGCGGCGCGAGCACAGAGACGAAGTACGGAAATACCAGTTCCTTCAGTTGCCCTTGCATGTCGGCCACGGCCTCGCGTGACACCGACGGCCGGGCCAAGGTTTGGTTCAAGCCATGGGCGTGGCTCAGGCATTCGGCGGCCAGGCGCGCAATTTCTCGGGCATGCTCGGCCAGCCTGGGCCGGGCGGCCTGGGCGGCGCTCTCGAACGCGGTCTGACTGCGCAGCTCGGCGGCATCCACCGGCAGGCTGGCGCGGGCGGCGCTGTAGAGCACGTCGCGCAGCAGGCCGTCGCAGCTCAGGCCTTTTTCCAGCAAACCATAGTGCATGCAGGCACCCTTCAGCCGCGCGGCCAGGTCCTTCTCGGTCTGCTTCAGCAGATCGGGGAAGGCGAGCCAGAGCAGGCGACAGACGCCGCGGCGATGGTGCTCCTGTGCGGCCTGCACGCTGTCGGCGAAGCGCAGTTCCACTTTGCCTTCCGCCTCGACCAGGGCGGGGAAGGCCGCCAGCTTGCGCGGACCTTGGCTCACCTCCACTTGGGTAGGCAGATCGCCGAAGTCCCAGCGGCTGACGCTGTCGCGTTCCAGGCCGCTGGTGGCCTGTTGCGCTTGCCGGCTGGCCTCGGCCCCGAGTTTCTGCCGCAGCGTGGCGAGGTCGCGGTCCTCGCCCAGGATGCGGTTGGCCTCGTCCAGCACCCGGTAGTTCATCTGCAGATGGGCCGGCAGTGTCTCCTCGCGCCAAGCATCGCGCGGGATGCCCACGCCGGTGCTCTTGTACAGGAAGGCCGAGAGGGCTTCGATCAAGGTGCCCGTCTGCGATGCGGCGGCGAGCGCCTCGGTCGCGGCCCGCGCGTATTCCGGCACTGGCACGAAGTTGCGCCGTAGTTGTTGTGGCAACGCCTTGAGCAAGGCGGTGATCTTTTCTTCCAGCAAGCCCGGTACCAGCCAGTCGCCACGTGCGGCGGGCACTTGGTTCAGTGCGGCCAGCGGCACCAGCAGGGTCACGCCGTCGTCGGCCTCGCCCGGCTCGAAGCGATAAGACAAAGCGAAGCGTACGCCGGACAGGTCGAGTGCGCGCGGGAAGTCGGCATTGTCGGCACCACGTTCCTTGAGCAAGGCCGCGCGCTCGAGGAACAACAGGCGCGGCGACTTCGCCTCGGCCTCGCGCCGCCATTGCTCGAAGTCGCGGCCGTTGTGGATGCCTTCGGGGATGCGGGCATCGAACCAGGCATACAGTGTCGCCTCGTCCGGGATCAGGCGCGGGTTGCGGGCACGGTGGGCGAGGTCTTCGATCTCTTGCCGCAGCTTGGTGTTGTAGGCGAAGAAGGGCGCGCGGGTTTCGTACTCGCCCTCGACCAGGGCGGCGCGGATGAAGAGCTCGCGGCACAGCGCGGGGTCGAGCGGGCCGTAGTGCACCTTGCGTCCGGCCACCACCAGCAGGCCATACAGCGTGGCCCGCATCGCGGCGGCGACATGGGCGGGCCGCTTCTCCCAGTGCGGTTCAGAATAGCTGATCTTGAGCAGATGCCGGGCGGCGTGTTCGATCCACTGCGGTTCGACCCGGGCGACGGTGCGGGCATAGATGCGCTTGGTCTCGACGATCTCGGCCGCCATCAGCCACTTCGGTTTTTTCTTCACGCCCGAGCCGGGGAAGATCAGAAACTTCATGTCGCGGGCGCCGAGGTAGACATTGTCCTCGGTGAGGAAGCCGAGGTTGCCGAGCAGGCCAGGCAACAAGGCCTGATGCAGCGAGGCGTAGTCCGCCGCTTGTTCGTTCACCCGCCAGCCCATCTCTTTCACCATTGTGGCGAGCTGGTGGTGCACGTCGCGCCATTCGCGCACGCGCAGGTGGGAGATGAAGTCGCGCTTCAGCGTTTCGCGGAACTGCTTGTTCGACTTGCGGTGGGCGTCGAGCTCGTTGATGTGGCGCCAGAGATTGAGCTGGGCGATGAAGTCGGAGTTCTCGTCGGCGAAGCGCTTGTGCTTTTCGTCGGCGGCCTGGGCCTGTTCGTGCGGCCGCTCGCGCGGGTCTTGCGAGGTGAGCGCGGCGGCGATGACCAGCATCTCGGCCAGGCAGGCCTTCTCCCGCGCCGCGATCAGCATGCGGCCGATCTTGGGGTCGAGCGGCAGTTGTGCCAGCTGCTGGCCGATTTGGGTCAGCCGGTTGGCCTCGTCGATGGCGTTGAGTTCCTGCAGGAGCTGATAGCCGTCGCGCACGCGCTTGGGCTCCGGCGCATCGAGGAAGGGGAAGGCCTCGATCTCGGGCAGGCCGAGCGCTTTCATCCTCAGAATGACGCCGGCCAGCGACGAGCGCAGCAGTTCCGGCGTGGTATAGCGCGGCCGTGAGGCGAAATCGGGTTCCTCGTAGAGCCGGATGCAGATGCCGGCGGCGACCCGGCCGCAGCGGCCGGCGCGCTGGTTGGCCGAGGCCTGGGCGACCTTCTCGATCTTCAGTTGCTCGATCTTGTTGCGCAGGGAATAGCGCTTGACCCGGGCCAGGCCGGTGTCGACCACATAGCGGATGCCAGGCACGGTGAGCGAGGTCTCGGCCACGTTGGTCGCGAGCACGATGCGCCGCGTCGCGTGCGACTGGAAGATGCGTTCCTGCTCGGCCACCGAGAGTCTGGCATAGAGCGGCAGGATCTCGGTACCCGGCGGGTGGTGCTTGCGCAGGGCCTCCTGCGCCTCGCGGATCTCGCGCTCGCCGGGCAGGAAGACCAGCACGTCGCCCGGGCCTTCGCGCGCCAGCTCGTCGACCGCGTCGAGCAAGGCCTGGTTGAAGTCGGTGTCGACCTCTTCGTCGGCCTTGCGGTTGCCACCCCCACCCCGGCCCTCCCCCGTCGAGGGGGAGGGGGAAAATACACCTCCCCCCTTGACGGGGGGAGCTGGGGTGGGGGGTGGCGAGGTCGGGGCGATCGGACGGTAGCGCACCTCGACCGGATAGGTCCGCCCCGACACCTCGATCACCTGGGCGCCACCGAAATACTCGGCGAAGCGTTCGGCCTCCAGCGTGGCCGAGGAGATGATCAGCTTCAGCTCGGGCCGGCGCGGCAGCAGGGTCTTGAGGTAACCCAACAGGAAGTCGATGTTGAGGCTGCGCTCGTGCGCCTCGTCCAGGATCAGGGTGTCGTAGTTGCGGAACTCGGGATCGGACTGGGTCTCGGCCAACAGGATGCCGTCGGTCATGATCTTGATCCGCGTGGCTGCGCTCACTTGGTCGTGGAAGCGCACCTGGTAGCCGACGAAGTCGCCCAGCTTGCCCTTCATCTCCTCGGCGATGCGGTTGGCCACGCTGCGGGCGGCGATGCGCCGGGGCTGGGTCATGCCGATGCGGCCGGTCGTGCCGCGGCCGGCGAGCAGCGCAATCTTGGGCAGTTGCGTGGTTTTGCCCGAGCCGGTCTCGCCGCAGACGATGATCACCTGGTGCGCGGCTATCGCAGCGGCGATTTCCTCGCGCTTGGCGGAGACGGGCAGTTGTTCGGGGAATTCCAACGGGGGGAGGGCGGGGACGTTCATAAGGCCGATTTCAAGACTGGCGCAATCATACCAGTACCGCGCCAAGCCGCGTCAGCTCTGCAATACAGGCCATCGGCCGGCCACTGCGACAATCGGTCGCATTCTGCCGCAAGGGTGGCTTCTCTAGCATGCGCCGGGTCGATAACAAGATTGAGGAAACCATGCGCATCCATCCGCTCATCGCGGCCTTGATGGCCGTTTACGCTTGTTCCGCCTTGGCCCAAGAAGCCACGCTGAGCGAAGTCACCGTCACCGGCACGCGCGAGGGCCAGGCCCTGGCCGAGACGCCAGCTAGCATCGGCATCATCAAGGGCGATGCCATCGGGCAAGGCAAACCCAGCCACCCGTCACAGATCATGGGCCAGGTGCCTGGCGTCTGGGTCAACGTCACCGGCGGCGAAGGCCATATGACGGCGATTCGCCAGCCGCTGACCACCAACCCGGTCTATCTCTATCTGGAAGACGGCGTGCCGACGCGGTCGACCGGTTTCTTCAACCACAATGCGCTGTATGAGATCGATCTGCCGCAGGCCGGCGGCATCGAAGTGAGCAAGGGGCCGGGTACGGCGCTCTATGGTTCCGACGCGATCGGCGGCGTGATCAACGTGTTGACCAAGACCCCGCCCAGCCAGCGCGAGTTCAACGCTTCGGCCGAGGCCGGCAGCTACGGTTGGGGCCGGTTGCTCGTCGACGGCGGCGACGCCTATGCGCACGATGCCTGGCGCGGCAGCCTGAACTTGACCCGCACCGATGGTTGGCGCGACGCCACCGGTTACGACCGTCAGGCCGGCACGCTGCGCTGGGACCGCGACCTCGGCGGCGATGCCCTGCTGAAGACCGTGCTGGCCTTCTCCAATATCGATCAACAGACCGCAGGTAGCTCGACCCTGACGCGGAACGATTATCTGCACGATCCGACCAAGAGCTACACCCCGATCTCCTACCGCAAGGTCGGTGCGCTGCGTTTGTCCTCCGCCTACGAGCGCGAGCAGGGCGATACCCTGGTGTCGGTGACGCCCTATCTGCGCGACAACAGCATGGAGCTGCTGGCCAACTGGTCGCTGTCTTACGACCCTACGGTCTACACCACGGCCAACCGTTCCATCGGTGTGCTGGCCAAATGGCGGCGCGATTTTGCGCCGATGCGCACCCGCCTGATCGCCGGCATCGACCTCGATGTCAGCCCGGGTTCCCGCGAAGAGAACCGCCTGGCCACGTTGGATACCACCGGCGCCGGCGTGAGCAAGGTCTATCGCGGCTATTCGGTCGGCCGCCGGGTCTACGATTACGACGTCACCTTCGTCGGCGCCTCGCCCTATGTCCACGGCGAGTTCTCGCCGGCCGAGCGGCTGCGCGTGACCGGCGGTTTGCGTTACGACAATCTGCGCTACCAATTCGACAACAACTTCGCGGCCAGCGCCGTGGCCGCCTCGACCCGCGAGAACGGCGGTGCAGCGGTGACGCGCTACTACGGCCAGGCCGCCGATGGCACGGTCAGCTATAACCACCTGAGCCCGAAGCTGGGCGCGACCTATGCGCTGACCCGGCAGGCCGATCTCTATGCCTCGTACAACCACGCCTTTCGCGCGCCGTCCGAGGGCCAGTTGTTCCGCGCCTCGGCGGCGACCAGCGCGGCGCTGGCCCAGTTGGCGGCGCAGTCGGCCCTGGGCCTGAAGCCGGTGAAGGTGAATCAGTACGAGGCCGGGCTGCGCGGCAAGGCGGCTGGCTTCGACTACCAGTTGGCGGCCTACCGCATCGACAAGACCGACGACATCCTGAGCTACAAAGACCCGGTCACCAGCGCCACCCAGTCGGTCAATGCCGGCCAAACCCGGCATCAGGGCGTCGAGGCCGGCCTGGGCTGGCCGTTGACCAAGGCGCTGCGCTTCGATACCGCACTGTCCTATGCCAAACACAGCTACGAGGAATGGCGCGTGTCGGCGACGACCGACTACAGCGGCAAGGAGATGGAGGCGGCGCCACGCTTCATCGCCAATACCCGGCTGACCTGGCAGCCGACGCCCGCCGGCCGCGTGCAGTTGGAGTGGCTGAGCCTCGGCAGCTATTGGATGGATCAAGCCAACACCGCCAAGTATGATGGGCACGATTTATTCAACCTGCGCGGCAATTGGACCTTGAGCAAGCAGCTGGCCTTGTATGGCAGCGTGCAAAACCTGGCCGACAAGCGTTTCGCCGAGAGCGCATCGCTTACCTCCGGCAGCAACGTCTATGCGCCGGGCTTGCCGCGCACCTTTTATATCGGGCTGGAATCGAAGTGGTAAGACGATTGCTGTTGATCGCGGCCTTGGCCGTGGGTTGGGCACAGGCCGCGCCGCCCAAGCACGATATGGCCGCAATGTGGTCGGCCCAGCAGGCCGTGGCGCGGCCCCTGGCGGTGGCGGCTGCCTTCGACGGCGCCGGCCGGCTGTGGCTGGCGCGGGTCGAAAGCGGCCAGTTGAAGGTCGCCCAATCCGAGGACAGCGGCCGGCACTTCACCTGGCCGGTCACGGTGAATGCGCTGCCGGAGACGATCGCCGCCGAGGGCGAGAGCCGGCCGCAGATCGCCGTTGCCGCCGACGGCACGGTGCACGTGCTGTGGAATATCGCCTTGGCCAAACCCTATACCGGCCATGTCCGCTACAGCCGTTCGACCGACGGCGGCCGTAGCTTCAGTGCGCCGATCACGGTGAACGACGACCGCGCCGAGATCAGCCACCGTTTCCCCGCGTTGCTGGTCGCCGGCCAACGCGTGCTGATCGCCTGGCTCGACGCGCGCGAGCGCCAGGCCGCGCTCGCGGCCGGCGAGAAGTTCGCCGGCGCATCGCTCTATGTCACGGAATCGACCGATGGCGGTGCCAGCTTCGGCGCGAACCGCCGCGTCGCGGCGCATAGTTGCGAGTGCTGCCGTCTGGCCGTGGCTTGGCGTGGCAATGAAGCGATGGCCTTCTGGCGCCAGGTGTTCGACGGCAATGTACGCGACTTCGCGCTGGCCGATTTGAGCGAGCCCGAACAGCTCATGCGCGCCAGCGACGACGATTGGCATATCGACGGCTGCCCGCATCACGGCGGCGCCTTGGCCGCCGATGGGCAGGGTGGCCTGCACCTGGTCTGGTTCACCCAAGGCCGGGCTCGGCAGGGCCTGTTCTACCGCCGCTATGACCGCCAGAGCTTCTCCGCCCCGTATAAGTTTGGCAACGACGCGGCCCAGGCTGCGCATCCCGCGGTCATCGCCAGCGGCCGCACGATTACGGTGGCCTGGTTGGAATATGACGGCCAAGCCAATCGCGTGTGGACGATGCAATCGCGCGACGGCGGCCGGCATTGGGCCCAGGCCCGCAGCCTCGCAAGTAGCGAGGGGACCGTCGATTACCCGATCCTGCTGGCCCGCCAGGGCAAGCCTTGGCTGGTCTGGCATAGCGAGCGCGAGGGCCTGCAGGCGATGGCGGTGGTGCAATGAGGCGGCGGCTCCGATTCGGCTTGATGTTGCTTGCGTTGAGCGCGGGTTGGGCCCTGGCCGGCGCGCCCAAGCCCTTCGCCGCCGACACGCCGGCCGAGTTGGCCAAGCGTTTCGCCGGCAAGCCCTATCTGCTGGCGTTTTGGTCGGTCGACTGCCCGCACTGCCAGGGCGAGTTGGAACTGTTCGCCCGGCTGTTGCGCGAGCGGCCCGACCTGCCCGTGTCGCTGGTTTCGGTCGATGCGCCCGAGTTGGCGCCGCAAGTGGCTGCGCGCCTGGCCGAGTTGGGCTTGGGTGATGCCGACAACTGGCAATTCGCCGATGCGCGGGCGGCGCGGCTGCGTTTCGCTATCGACCGTCAATGGCGCGGCGAGCTGCCGCGCAGCTATTGGTTCGATGCGGCGCACCGGGTGCAGGGCGTCAGCGGTGCGGTGAGCGAAGCGGCGTTGCGCCGCTGGCTCGAACTGGGCCTGGATTGAAGCGACGATGAACGGGACGCAGGATCGTGTGCTGCTCTGGGCGGTGTCGCTTTCCTTCGCCGTGCATGCGCTCGCCTTGACGCAACTTCATTTGGGCGACAAGGCGATGTCGGTGGGTGGGTCGCTGCCCTTGACGGTGCAGTTGCTGCCGCCCATCGCGCCGGCACCGCCAACGGCCATGTCCCGGCCAGCCGTGCGGCCGGTGGCGACGAAACCACGCACGCAACCGAATTCGTCGGTGAGTGCCGAGGCACTGCCCGTCGCGCTGCCCGCGGCCAAGCCGGCCGAAACGGCAGCACCGCTGGCGCCGGTCGCGGCCCCGGCGGTGGCCGCATCCAGCCCAGCTCAGCCTAGCCCACCGGCAGCGGTGCTGCCGCCCCGCTTCGATGCCGACTATCTGGACAATCCGCGGCCCAGTTATCCCGCTTTGTCGCGCCGCCTGGGCGAGGAGGGCAAGGTGCTGTTGCGCGTTTGGGTCGGCGTCGATGGCCGAGCGCGCGAGGTGCAGGTGAAAGAGGGCAGCGGCTTTGCCCGGCTCGACCTGGCGGCGCGCGATGCGGTGGGACGCTGGCGTTTCGTGCCGGCGCGCCGAGGCGGCGAGGCCATCGACGGTTGGGTGTTGGTGCCGATCAGCTTCGCGTTGAACTAGGCGTTTATTTTCCGTGCAGGTAGCGCCGGTCGTCGAAGGTGCTTACCCACTCCGGTTTGTAGACGACCAGGATGGTGATCAGCATGCCGGTGGCAAAGGCCTCGGACCAGGCCATGAGCAGGTAGAACGGCAGGTAGTTTTCCAGTAGGTAGTTCAAGGGATAGGCGCCGGCCAGCGCGTCGAAACTGGTCGAGGCCAGACCTACGGCGGACACGGCCAAGGCGGAGCCGAAGAAACCGTTGAGAAAGACGTAGATGAACAAGTGGTTGGGCAGCTTGCGGTCGACCACGCGGTAGATCGCCCAGCTCAAGCCAATCGGCAGTGCGGCCATGATCAGCAAGTTGGCCGGGTAAGCGGCGAACTGGCCATTGAAGAGGGTGACGACGGCGAGGACGAGGCCGAGCCCGAAGAGCGCGAACCACGGGCCGAACATCAAAGTGAGCACGGTGGCGCCGAGCAGGTGGAAATCGAGCCCGGGTCGGATGCCGGCCTTGATCGACCACAGCATCAGCACGACGATGCAGGCGGCGGCGAAGACGTTGAGGTTGTCGCGATCGGCCAGCATGCGCCAGCGGGCTTGGCGCCAGATGCCATAGAACGCCAGGCCGGCCAGCGGCCAGAGCAGCCATAGCCATAAGGCGGGAATGTGGGCGGAGATCAGATTCATATCGGGGCTCGGCTATACTTCGGCGCATTTTATGCGGAAAGAAAATTTCATGCGCCTCGCCCTGTTCGATCTCGACAACACCTTGCTCGCCGGCGACTCCGATTTCGAATGGGCGCAATTTCTGATCGAAAAAGGCGTGCTCGACCGCGAGGTCTACGCGGCCCGCAACCAGCAGTTCTACGACCAGTACAAGGCCGGCACGCTGGATATCCATGAATTCCTCGATTTCCAATTGCAGCCGCTGGCCCGCCATCCGCGCGAACAGCTCGATGCCTGGCATGCCGAATTCATGAGCCGGAAGGTCATCCCGATGATCGCTCCCGGCACCGCGGCCTTGCTGCAAAAGCACGCGGCCGATGTCTGCGTGATCGTCACCGCGACCAACAGCTTCGTCACTGCGCCGATTGCCCGCCACTTGGGCGTCGAGCATCTGATCGCGACCGAGCCGGAGGCGATCGAAGGCGAATTCACCGGCCGCGTGGTCGGCACGCCGTCGTTCCGCGAAGGCAAGGTCAAACGCCTGGAACAGTGGCTGGCCCTGCAGGGCCAGGGGTGGGCCGATGTCGGCGACAGCTGGTTTTATTCCGATTCCCTCAACGACCTGCCGCTGTTGGCGCAGGTCTGCCACCCGGTGGCGGTCGATCCCGACGCCACGCTCAAGGGCCATGCCGAACAGGCGGGCTGGCCCATCATCAGTCTGCGTTGAACAAGCGGCGCATCAGGCCGTTGGCCGCATAAAAACTTTTTTACCGGCGCCGCCAAAACCACTTAAAAAAAGTGGTATATGTGTCATTTACATGAAACAGTTGTTCTAATGGTAGGAATTTAAATGACAATCTTCGGATCGATTCGAGAGGGGCTGTGCTAAAAACGAAGGTGATATCCGACTGGATCGATCTAGGGGGTGCCGTTGACGTGCCGTAGCGAGCAAAGACGATCGGGCCACAGTTCTTGCCTAGGTGGCGAGAGGCGGCGTTAGGCGTGGCGAAAGGCCTGCTGTACAAGAAGCATGAGCACCCGCGCGGCATTGCTGCGCGGGCCTCGATCCGTGGCCTGACCTTGGGCTTCGCCATTGTGCTGGGGCTGGTCGTGTTGCTGGCGATCTATGCCTTGCTGGCCATGCATCAGATTCGGCAGGATATGGAATCGGCCGTCGGCATGTATAAAACCGAGGCGCGATTGGCCGAAACCATGTACCGGCTGGCGCATCGGCAAACCGAGGTCATGCAGGGCCTGGTGCACGAGCAGTCCCCCGCCCGACGGGCAGAGAAAGAACGCCTGTTGCGCGAACTGGATAGCCAATTCGAGGTACTGCGGCACAAACTGGCTGCGCTCGATTTGCGTCCGGCCGAGCGGGCCGTGCTGCAAGGCCAGGCCATCATGTCGGCCAAGTTGGCCGAAGACCGCAGCAAGCTGATGTCTTTGCTCACGGCAGGCAAGGAGGGGGAAGCGGAGCACTTCCTGCTGGACCGCGTGATGGCCGACCAGGCGCAGGTCATTCAGGCGCTCAATCAATTTACCTACATCCAGGACGACGAGACGGCAGACATCCTGCTCGGCGACCGGCGCCGGCACCAAACGGCCGTCAACGGGATCGTGACGGCCGGACTGGCGGCCTTGTTGTTGGGCGCTTGGGTGGCCTATGGCGTACGCCGGCGGATAGGGAAGCTGCTGCACGGCATCGAAGTGGCGAGCGATCAACTCGAGGCGAGCCTGCGGACGTCGTTTTTCCAGAAACGCGCGCTCGATGAACACGCCATTGTCAGCATTGCCGATGTCAATGGCCGGATCACCTATGCCAACGACCGTTTTTGTCAGATCAGTGGCTACAGCCGCGACGAGTTGATCGGCCAAAGTCATCGCATCCTCAAGTCCGGGCTGCATCCACCGGCGTTCTTCGACGCTTTGTGGATCACCATCGCCAGCGGTAAAGTTTGGCAGGGCGAAGTCTGCAACCGGCGCAAGAACGGTGAGCAATACTGGGTCTACAGCACGATCGTGCCCTATCTGGACGAGTATGGCCTGCCCTACCAATACGTTTCGGTGCGCACGGACATCACCGAACTCAAGCGCTCGGTCGAGCAGAATCGGCTGCTGGCAGGGGCCATGGAGCAGACCGACGAGGGCGTTTTCATCGTCGATGCCAAACAGCCGGAGATCCCGCTGATCTATGTCAATCATGCCTTCGTGCAGATGACCGGGTATGCGCGCGACGAATTGCTCGGCAGGAATTACCGTTTCCTGGAGGGCGAGGCCGCCAACCAACTGGCCTTGAACCTGTCCGGCGACAGTCTGGACGATTCGAAATCGATCCGCGTCGTGCTCCGCAGTTATCGCAAGAATGGCGAATCGTTCTGGTGCGAATTGGTCATTGATCCGATTCGGGATGCAGCCGGCCAATTGACCCATTTCATCGGTATTGCCGAGGACATCACCGAGCGCATGGAACGGGACGAATCGTTACGGCGCTTCCGTGCCGCGCTCGATTCGTCGGCGGATGCGATCTATCTGGTCGATATGCAAACCATGCGTTTCATCGACGCGAATCGAACCGGCTGGGAAACGCTGGGCTATACGTCGGAGGAGCTGTTCACGCTTGGGCCGGCCGATATCCAACCCCAGAATGCGCAGCCGGATTTGGTCGAGATGTTCGAACATGCCGGTGACGACGCGGGGGAAGGCAGTGTGATCGAGACGGTGCATCAACGCAAGGACGGCACGCAGTTTCCGGTCGAGGTATTGCTCCGGCCGATCCAGTCCGACGAAGGCTCCTTGATGATCGCGGTGGTCCACAACATCAGCACACGGAAGAAGGCCGAGGAAAAGCTGCTGCAAGCCAAGCTCATGGCGGAGCAGGCCAATCAGGCCAAGACCGATTTCCTGTCCAATATGAGCCACGAGCTGCGCACGCCGCTGAATGTCATATTGGGTTTTGCCCAGCTGCTGCAAATGAAGCGCGGCGTCGACGCCGGCGTGCAAGAGAATGTCAGGGAGATCGTCAAGGCCGGCCGGCATTTGCTGGAGTTGATCAACGAGGTGCTCGATCTGGCCCGGATCGAGTCCGGTCGCATCAGCTTGCAAATCGAGCCGGTCCGCTGTTTGGACATCGTGAACGAATGCGTTGGCCTGATGCAGCCCTTGGCCAAGCAACGCGGCATCGATCTGCAGGTCGATCTCGGTGAACTGGATGCCTCGGTTCGGGTGTCGGCCGATGCGGTCCGGCTCAAGCAGGTGATGCTCAATCTGCTGAGCAACGCGATCAAATACAACCGGCCGCAAGGTTCGGTGACCTTCACAGTCCGGCCGGTGGCAAAGGATAGGATTTGCTGGTCTGTCGTGGATACGGGTTTGGGGATTTCCGCCGACCAGCAGTCCCAGGTATTCGAGCCCTTTAGCCGTCTAGGCATGGAACGGACCGGCGTGGAAGGCACCGGTATCGGCCTGGTCATCAGCAAGCGCTTGATCGAGGCCATGCACGGCCAGATCGGTTTTGAAAGCGAGCCGCAAGTAGGTAGCCGGTTTTGGGTGGAGTTGGCGCAGGCCAAGGTCTTGGACGAGTCGCCATTGGCGCAGGTGTGGGGCATGGAATCGGCCCCGGCACTCATGCAGATCGAAAATCCGGGGCACGGCGTGGTGCTCTATATCGAAGACAACCCGGCCAATCTGAAATTGATCGAGCGGATGATGCAGGGGCGTCCGCACTTGCTGCTGATTACGGCCCACACCCCGAAGCTGGGACTGGAGTTCGCCTTCGTGCATCGGCCTGGCTTGATCTTGCTGGACATCAATATGCCGATCATGGACGGCTATGAGGTATTGAAGCGGCTGCGGGCCGACCCGGCGACCGCTTCGATCCCGGTCGTTGCAGTGACCGCGGCGGCGATGCCGCGCGATATGGAGAAGGCGAGGGCGGCGGGTTTTCAAGACTATTTGACCAAACCCGTCGATATCCGGCGCCTATATGGGGTGTTGGATTCGGTATTCGGTGCAAGTGAGGAATCCGGGTATGAACGCGGCAGTAAGTTTTCTTGATTTCAACCAGTGGAAGGTGGGCGGTATCGTCGTCCTGGATGACGAGCCGGCCAACGTCAGCCTACTGGTCCAGTTATTGCGCGAGAGCGGCCACACCAACGTGCACGGACTGAACGACCCGCGGCAATTGATGGAATTGCTCGACCAGCATGCCATCGATCTCCTGCTGCTTGACCTGAAGATGCCCCATCTCGATGGCTATCAGATCATCGAACAAGTGCAGTCTCTGGAGTACCCGCCCTGCGTGCTGGTGCTGACCGCCCATGTCGACCGGGACAGCCGGCTCCGGGCGTTGAAGCTGGGCGCGCGCGATTTCGTGCCCAAGCCATTCGATGCCGAGGAACTGCTGACCCGGGTGCGCAATTTGGTCGAGATGCGGCGTTCGCAGGCGAGCCTGCGCCAGCAGAACAAGACCTTGGAGACGCATGTGCGTGAGCGCACGCAGGAGATCCACGACACGCGGCTGGAGATCATTCGCCGGCTCGGCCGGGCGGCGGAATTCCGCGATAACGAAACCGGCCTGCACATCATCCGCATGAGCAAGATCTCGCAGATCGTCGGTCGCGCGGCAGGCATGAGCGTGCCGGAGGCGGAGCTGCTGCTCAACGCCAGCCCCATGCACGACATCGGCAAGATCGGCATCCCCGATCGGATCTTGCTGAAGCCAGGCAAACTCGATGCGGATGAGTGGCGCATCATGCAGACGCATGCCCGGATCGGGGCCGAGCTGCTCGACGGCCACGATGCCCCGTTGCTGACCATGGCGCGCGATATCGCGCTGACGCATCATGAAAAGTGGGATGGCAGCGGTTACCCTAATGGGCGCCGGGCCGAAGAGATTCCATTGGTCGGGCGCATCGTGGCCTTGGCCGATGTGTTCGATGCCTTGACCAGCACGCGGCCCTACAAGGCGGCGTGGCCGGTGGAACAGGCGCTCGATCATATCCGGACGCAGCGTGGCGTTCATTTCGATCCTTACTTGACCGACGCCTTCATGGACTGCTTGAATGAGATCAGGGCGGTTTGCCTGCAATTTGCCGAGCCGGGCGCGGGGACTGGAAAACTCTATGGCTAATGCATTCAAGGTGCTGATCGCCGACGATATACCGCAAAACGTCGCCTTCTTGCGCGCCTGCCTGGAGGACGATGGCCATACCGTGCACGTGGCGGCCAGCGGCGAGCAGGCATTGGAACTGTTCGGCCGCGAGTCGCCCGATCTGGTGCTGATGGATGTGATGATGCCGGGCATAGGCGGGCACGAGGCGACGCGCCGCATGCGCGAGATGGCCGGGGGCCGTTGGTTGCCGATCATCTTCATCAGCGCGCTCGATCAGTCCATCGATATGATCCGCGGTCTGGAAGCCGGCGGCGACGACTTCATTTGCAAGCCGGTCGATCTGGAACTGCTCAAGGCCAAGATTCGCGCCATGCAGCGTATCGCCGGCATGCAGCAAAAGCTGGCCGAGGTGACGGCCGAGTTGCAGAACTACCGCGAGCACGCCGAATTCGAGCAAGAGATCGCGCGCGAGCTGATGTCTTTGATGATCAAGGCCGCGTCGACCGAGGACGCGGGTTTGGAGATGTGGCTGGAGCCGGCTACCCGCTTCAGTGGCGACCTGTTGGTCGCCAACCGTTCGCGTTCCGGCCATTTGTATCTGCTTCATGCCGACTCCATGGGGCACGGCTTGCCAGCAGCCCTGCCCTTGCTGCCGACGGCGCAGATCTTCCGCACCATGGGCGAGCGTGGCTTCAATCTCTCCACCATCGTGCAAGAGATGAATATTCAGTTGGCTCGCCAGATTCCGCGCGGTTATTTCGTGGCGGCGACCTTGGTTTGTATCGACCGGGAAAACCAGACGATCGAAGTTTGGAACGGCGGCAATCCTGCCGCCTTGCTGACCGGCCGCGACGGCAGCCTGATTTGCCGGTTCGAATCCATGCATCCGCCATTGGGCATCATCGACGCGTCACGCTTCGATGCGCGCACGCAGGTCTGGCAATCGGAGCGGGACTGGACGCTCAACCTGTTTTCCGATGGCTTGGCCGATGCCGAGGATGCCAAGGGTAAGGCCTTCGGTGAGGCGGCGGTGCTGGCAGCCCTGCAGGGCGCGAGCGACCCCCATGCCAGCATCGTCTCGGCCGTGCGCGCCCATCTGGGGACCGGGCGCGTGGCGCATGACGATATCTCGTTGATCACCCTGAACAATGTCTTGGCCACCTAGGTGCCGGCGTTGAAGATTTAAGGCTTGCCCGCCGTTGGCCGGGCCTCTACTCTGGTGGTATCACCTCAGGCAACCGTTAGGAGACGACCATGATCCTCAAGCGAGCGCTTATCCTGTTCACCCTGGCATGGTTGGCGGTTCCTTTCGCCCAAGCCGCCGATCCCATCGTCATCAAGTTTTCCCACGTCGTTGCACCCAACACCCCCAAGGGCAAGGCCGCCGACTATTTCAAGAACTTGGTCGAGGAGCGTACCGGCGGGCGGGTCAAGGTCGAGGTCTATCCGAACAGCCAGCTCTATAAAGACCGCGAAGAAATGGAGGCCTTGCAGTTGGGTGCGGTACAGATGCTGGCGCCGAGCCTGTCCAAATTCGGCCCGCTCGGCGTGCGTTCCTTCGAACTGTTCGACCTGCCTTATATCTTCCCGAACAAGGAGACCTTGTATCGGGTGATGGACGGCGATATCGGCAAACAGCTGTTCGGCATGCTGGAGAGCAAGGGCATCAAGGGCCTGGCCTTCTGGGACAACGGTTTCAAGCAAATGAGCGCGAACCGGCCCTTGCGCAAGGTCGGCGATTTCCAAGGCTTGAAGATGCGCATCCAGTCGTCCAAGGTGCTCGATGCGCAGATGAAGGCGCTGGGCGCATTGCCGCAAGTGATGGCCTTCTCCGAGGTCTACACCGCCTTGCAGCAGGGCGTGGTCGACGGTACCGAGAACCCGGTATCCAACCTCTACACCCAGAAGATGCACGAGGTGCAGAAGCACCTGACCATCTCCGATCACGGTTATCTGGGTTATGCGGTGATCGTGAACAAGAAATTCTGGGACGATCTGCCGGCCGATCTCCGGCCGGTCGTGGAAAAGGCGATGGCCGATGCGACCAGGTACGAACGCGAGATCGCCCAGAAGGAGAACGACGACGCGCTGGAGGCGGTGCGCAAGGCCGGCAAGACCGAGATCTATGTCTTGCCGCTGGAAGGCCGCTTGGAATGGCACAAGGTCTTGTTGCCGGTGCATAAGCAGTTCGAGGACGTCATCGGCAAGGATCTGATCCAGGGGGTCTACGGTATCGCCGCCGAGGTCGAAAAGGAGAGACTGGCCGCCACCGTCAAGCCTAGAGACAAGGCCAAGGTCAAGGCCAAAGAAAAGGCCAAGCCGGCAAAAGCCCAATAAACCCATGACGCGGCGGCCCCGGGCCGCCGTTTTTTTATGCTCAACCGCCTGCTCGATCGTCTGGAGGAAACGCTGATCGCCGGCTTCATGGCCCTGGCGACGCTGATCATCTTTTTCGCCGTCGTGCATCGTTATACCTCGAGCATCGGCTGGGTGTGGCAATACACCCGGCATATCGAGGTCAACTGGGCACAAGAGGCCTGTATCTATCTGTTCATCTGGATGGCCAAGTTCGGCGCCGCCTATGGCGTGCGCACCGGCATCCATGTCGGCGTCGATGTGCTGGTGCGCAAACTCGATGGCGCCAAACAGCGATTCTTCGTCGTGTTCAGCCTGCTTTCCGGCGCCTTCTTTACCGCGGTGATCGCCTTGCTCGGCACCAGGTTCGTGCTGCATATCGGCGAGCTGGGCCAGGTCTCGCCCGATCTGGGGATGCCGATGTGGATCGTTTATCTGGCCATTCCGCTCGGTTCCGGCTTGATGTGCTATCGCTTCGTCCAGGTCCTGCTGGCCTATGCCCAGGGGCAGCCCTTGCCCGGCCATCATTACGGCGATCCTGGGGAAATCCCGGAGTGAGCGGGCTCGTCATCGCGCTGCTGCTGGTCTTGCTGCTGCTGACCGGCATGCCGATCTCCATCGCGCTGGGCCTGACCGTGCTGGCCTTCCTGTTCACCTTCTCGACGATTCCAGTCGAAATCGTGTCGCAGCGGCTGTTCACCGGCTTGGACCAGTTCGCGATCATGGCCATCCCGTTTTTTATCCTGTCTGGCGCCTTCCTGACCACCGGCGGCGTGGCGCGGCGCATCATCCGCTTCGCCACGGCCTTGGTCGGCTCCTTCAGCGGCGGCCTGGCCATGTCGGCGGTGCTGTCCTGCGCCTTCTTCGCAGCGGTGTCCGGTTCCAGTCCGGCCACGGTGGTGGCGATCGGTTCGATCATGATCCCGGCCATGGTGCAACACGGCTATCCGAAGAAATTCGGCGTCGGCGTGGTCGCCACCTCGGGCGGCCTGGGCGTCCTGATCCCGCCGTCCATCGTCATGATCATCTATGGGGTGTCCACCAGCACCAGCATCGGCCAGTTGTTCATGGCCGGCGTGGTGCCTGGCCTCCTCATGGCGGCGGTCTTGCTGCTGGTGACCTGGCTGGTGGCCAAGCGGCACGGCTATCCGACCTTGCCGCGGGCCAGCCTGCAGGAGGTGTGGCACGCCTTCCGCGGGTCGGTCTGGGGCCTGTTTCTGGTGGTCATCGTGATCGGCGGCATCTACGGCGGTATCTTCACGCCGACCGAGGCGGCGGCGGTGTCGGCCGTTTATGCCTTCGTCGTCGCGGTGTTCATCTACAAGGAACTCAAGCTCAAGGACGTGCCCCGCGTGCTGCTGCAAGCGGCGAATATGAGCGCGATGCTGCTCTATATCATCACCAATGCGATCCTGTTCTCCTTCCTGCTCACCAGCGAGAACATCCCGCAAAACCTGGCGCAGTGGATCATCGACCAGGGCCTCACGCCCTGGATGTTCCTGCTGGTGGTCAACGTGCTGCTGTTCTTCGCCGGCGACTTCATGGAGCCGAGCTCGATTATCTTGATCTTGGCGCCGATCTTTCTGCCGGTCGCGCAACAGCTGGGCATCGATCCGATCCACCTTGGCATCGTGATGACCATCAATATGGAGCTGGGCATGATCACGCCGCCGGTCGGGCTCAATCTCTACGTCGCCAGCGGTCTGGCCCGGATGGGGCTGACCGAGACCACACTGGCCGCCGCGCCGTGGATCCTGGTGGTGACGGCGGTGCTGCTGCTGGTGACCTATGTGCCGCAGATCAGCCTGTGGCTGCCGCGGCTGCTCTACGGCCCGGCGGGCTAGCGGGCTTGCCGAGTGGCGGCTGGATCGGGTCTAATGCGCGGCAATGACTCGTCCTGCCCGCCATCTCGTCCTGTGCTTGTTCGTGCTGCTGCAATGCCTATTGCCGCTGCTGCACGCCCATGCGGCCGACGATCATGGGCATGCCGCGCAGCATGGTATCCATCTCGATGGCGTCGAGATCGACGACCTGACGCCGAGCCTGCATGCCGACACGCATGAGCACGCCGGTATCGGTGTGGAACTGGCCTTGCCGGCGCGTGCATACCGCATGGCTACGGCCGATTCGGCATCGCTCGATTTCGTTCCGGCGCGGCTGTTCTGGCCTCGTGCGTTCGAATCTCGTCGGCCGACAACGGCTTCGATCAGTCGAGCTAATCCCCTACTCGCCGAACGGCCGCTCGTTCCTTATCCCTGCGCCCCACCTCGCGCCTGATCGCCTAAGCTAGGGTCATCAGGGCCCGATTGTGTCTGCCATCCATACCCGGCCAGGCGTTTGGCCGTACCTTGGGGAATGCCATGCCTCGTTTGTCGATTTTGTTGTTGACTGTCGCCCTGGCCGGTTCGGTCCAGGCGGCGGATGTCCTTATTCCGATCAATGCGACCCAGCGTGCAGCGCTACGCATCGCCAGCGTGCCGGCCGAGGCCGATGTCGTCGGTGCCTCGCTCGGCGTGCCGGCCACGGTCATGGTGCCGCCCGCACAGGAGCGTTTCGTCGCGGCGCCGGCGGCCGGTTTGGTCACCGAACTGCACACGGCGGTCGGCGAGCAGGTCGCTGCCGGACAGGTCTTGCTGGTGCTGCGCAGCCAAGACATCGTCAGCGGTCAGCGCGAGACGGTCGAGGCCGCGGCACGCTTCCGCTTGGCCGAGACGGTCTGGCGGCGCGATGAGGCCCTGTTCCGCGAGGGCATCATCGCCGAGGGCCGCCTGCAAGCGAGCCAGGCCGCGTTGGAGCAGGCGCGGGCCGGGCTCAAGGAACGGCGGGCCTGGCTCGGTTTGATGGGTTTGTCCCGCGCCGAGGTCGAGGCGGTCGAACGGGGCGAGCGCTTGTTCGACCGTATACGCATCGTCGCACCGATCGCCGGCAGCGTAGTCGAACAGACCGCGGCAAGCGGCATGCGGGTCGAGGCGGCGGCCCCGCTATTGCGCCTGGTGCGTACGGACCCGGTCTGGTTGGATATCCGGGTGCCGGCCGCGCTGGCTGCGCAATTGCACAAGGGCCAGAAGCTGAATCTGGCCGGCAGCCAGGCGGTCGGCACGGTGTTGGCGGTTGGACGTAGCGTCGATGCGGCGCAGACCGTGCCAGTGCGGGCACGCATCGCCAACCCGGACGGGGCTTTGCGCCTGCATCAAAGCGTCGAGGTCCGGTTCGAGGCCCTGAGCGGCAGCGGCCAGTGGCGCGTGCCTAGCCGGGCCCTGATCTATCAGCAGGGCCGGAGTTATGTCTTCGTCGAGCGTGCCGGTGGCTTCGCGCCGCTGCCGGTGAAGATCGTCGCACAAGGCGGCCAGTTCGTGACCGTCGTCGCGGCGCTCAAGGCGGGTGAGCGTATCGCCGTCGAAGGCTTGGCCGCGATCAAATCGGCTTGGCTTGGCGGCGGGGGCGAGTGATGTTTGCCCGTCTGACCGAGTTTGCGCTGACCCAGCGCCTGTTGGTGGCGGTGCTCGCCTTGCTGTTGACCGGCTTCGGCATCATGGCCTGGCGCGAATTGCCTATCGATGCCTTTCCCGATGTCTCGACAACTCAGGTCAAGATCATCCTGAAGGCGCCGGGCATGACGCCGGAAGAGGTCGAGAACCGCGTTGCCGCGCCGATCGAGATGGAGATGCTGGGCATTCCCAAGCAGCGCATCCTACGCTCGATGTCCAAGTATGGCCTGACCGACATCACCATCGATTTCGAGGACGGTACCGATATTTACTGGGCGCGCAGCCAAGTCAGCGAGCGCCTGAACGGCGTGCTGGACGAGTTGCCCGAGGGGGTGGCCGGCGGTCTGGCGCCGATCACCACACCGTTGTCCGAGATGTTCATGTTCACCATCGAGGGCGGTGGCCTGAGCCTGACCGAGCGGCGCGCCTTGCTCGACTGGGTGATCCGGCCGCAGTTGCGCACCCTGCCCGGTGTGGCCGACGTCAATGCGCTGGGCGGTTTGGTGAAGACCTACGAGGTGGCACCCGACAACGCGGCGATGGCCGCGCGTGGCGTGACTTTGGACGAATTGCGCGCGGCCTTGGCGAGCAACAATCGCAACGACGGTGCCGGTAGCCTGACCGAGGGCGAGGAGGTCTGGCTAGTGCGGGTGGAAGGCGCGGTGCGTACCCTGCAGGACATCGCCGCCATCGTCGTGAAGACCGTCCATGGCGTACCGATCCGGGTGGCCGATTTGGCCGCGGTCCGCCTGGGTCACGTCACCCGTTACGGGGGGGTCACCCAGGATGGCAAGGCCGAAGCGGTGGAAGGTCTGGTGCTCGGCCTCAAGGGTGCGAATGCGCAGCAGGTGATCGCAGCGGTGAAACAGCGCCTGGCCGAGATCGCGCCCACCTTGCCGAAGGGTGTGACCGTGCGCCCGTTCTATGACCGCTCGGCCCTGGTCGATCGGGCCGTGGGTACGGTGAGCAAGGCCTTGTTCGAGGCTATCGTGCTGGTGTTGGTGCTGCTGTTCCTGTTCCTCGGCAATGTCCGCGCCGCACTGACCGTGGCGGTGACCTTGCCGCTGGCGGCGCTGGCGACCTTTTTGCTGATGCGGCAATTCGGCCTGTCGGCCAACTTGATGAGCTTGGGCGGGCTCGCCATCGCCATCGGCATGCTGGTCGACGCCGCTGTGGTGGTGGTCGAGAATATCGTGAGCCACTTGAGTCATAACGTCTCCGGCCAACCCAAGCTGCACCTGATCTACCGCGCCGTGCGCGAGGTGGCTACGCCGACCGTGAGCGGTGTGTTCATCATCATGATCGTGTTCTTGCCGCTGCTGAGCTTGCAGGGCCTGGAAGGCAAGCTGTTCATCCCGGTCGCGTTGACCATTGTCTTTGCCTTGGCGGCGGCCTTGCTCTTGGCCTTGACGGTGGTGCCGGTGCTGGCCTCTTGGCTGTTGCGCGAGGGGGCGCATGCCGAGCCTTGGTTGTTACGCCAGGCTACGCGTTTATACGAGCCGGTATTGGGTTTCGCGTTGACCCGTTCGCGCAGTGTGATCTTGGCTGCGCTGGCGGCCCTGGTGCTGGCGGCGGGGATGTATCCCTTCATCGGCAAATCGTTCATGCCGACCTTGGATGAGGGCGATCTTCTGCTGCAGTTGGAGAAATTGCCGTCGATCTCGCTGGAACAGAGTCTGGCCCAGGATATGCGGGTGCAGCAGGCAATCATGCAACGGGTACCCGAGGTGCGCGGCATCGTCGCGCGTGCCGGTGCCGACGAACTGGGCCTCGACCCGATGGGGCTGAACGATACCGACAGCTTTCTGTTGCTGAAGCCGATGGCGCAATGGCGGGTAGCGGACAAGGCGTGGCTGATGGAGGAGATTCGCAAGGTCATGGCCGATTTCCCGGGGATTGGCTATGCCTTCACCCAACCGATCGACATGCGCGTGTCGGAGATGCTGACCGGCAGCCGCGGCGATCTTGCGGTCAAGCTGTTCGGCACCGATATCGCGACGCTTAATCGTCTGGCCGAACAAGTCGAAGCTTTGCTCAAGTCCGTGCCAGGCGCCGAGGATGTCTACAGCCGCAAAAACGAGGGCGTGCAGTATTACCAGGTCGTGGTCGACCGTTTGGCGGTCGGCCGCTTCGGCTTGACTGCCGACGAGGTGGCGCAGTTTCTGCGGGCGCAGCTCGAGGGGCTGCGCCTGGGCAGCATCCAGGAGGGGGTGCGCCGTTCGCCGCTGGTGTTGCGGGCGGGCGAAGAGGTGCGTATGTCGCCTGCCGTATTCGAGTCGCTGCGCATTCCCACCGCCTCGGGCAGCGCCGTTCCACTGCGCGAGGTGGCGCATTTGGCACGGGTCGATGGCCCGGTAGCGGTCAATCGCGAGAACGCCGCGCGTTTCGTCACGGTGCAGAGCAATGTCGTCGGCCGCGATCTGGTCGGTTTCGTCGACGAGGCCAAGGCCCGCATCGCGCGCGAGATTAAGCTGCCGGAAGGCTACCGCGTCAGCTTCGGCGGCCAGTTCGAGAATCAGCAGCGGGCGGCCGCTCGTTTGATGGTGGTGGTGCCACTGGCGCTCGGCTTGATCTTTCTGCTGTTGTTCGCGACCTTCCGTTCGGTGCGCCAGGCCACCCTGGTATTGCTCAACATTCCGTTCGCGATGGTCGGCGGGGTGGCGGCGTTGTTCATTGCCGGCGAGTACCTGTCGGTGCCGGCCTCGGTCGGCTTCATCGCGTTGCTCGGCATTGCCGTGCTGAATGGGGTGGTGATGGTCGGCTATTTCAATCAGCTGGCCGACCAGGGTTTGGCGCCCGAGCTGGTGGTGCGCGAAGGCGCCATGCGCCGCCTGCGGCCCGTGCTGATGACGGCCAGCATTACCGCCTTCGGCCTGATTCCGCTGTTGCTCGCCAGCGGGCCGGGCTCGGAGATTCAGAAACCGCTGGCCACGGTGGTGATCGGCGGCCTGTTTACTTCAACCGCGCTGACCTTGGTGTTGCTGCCGGTGCTCTATCGACGCTTCATATTGGGAGTGAAGGCATGAGTCTCGTCATGGTATCGATTACCGCGCCCCGTGCGCTGGAAGAGGCTTTGTGCGAGCAATTGCTCGAACACCCGGATTGGGCTTCGGGGTTTACCTTGTGGCACGCCGAGGGGCATGGCCAGCAGACCAAGCTGAGCCCGCCGGAACAGGTTCGCGGCCGGGCGGCGCGCAGTATGGTGCAAATCGTGCTGGAGGCCGGGCGGGCGCAGGAATTGATCGCGCATTTGCGTGAGCGTTTTCCCAAGCCCGATGTGTATTGGTGGATTGTGCCCATTAACGAGAATGGGAGATTGGCATGAGAAATTGGCAGAGCGGGTTGTTGGCGACAGCCCTGTGGCTGTTGGCACCGGTGTCGGCCGATGCGGCAGACTTGGCCCCGGCCGATCTGCCGCCGGCCGATGCGGTTGAGCGCGCATTGGACGCCCATCCCCAAGTGCGCGCCGCCCAGGCGCGGTTGGCTGCGGCGCGGGCCGAGGACTTGCGTTTGCAAGCTGGCGAGCACCCGCTGGGCCTTAGCCTGTCGAGCCAGCGGCGGAATATCAACGGCGGCCCCGACTATCAAGAATGGGGCGTGGGTATCGAACGCGCCTGGCGCCTGCCTGGCAAGGTCGGCCTGGACCAGGCAATCGGGTCGAAGGGCATTGCCGAGGCGCAGGAGCGGGTGGGCGATGCCCGGCACGAGACCGCGCGGCAATTGCTCGGCCTGTGGTATGCCCGGTTGCAGGCCAAGGTGGAAACCCAGTTGTGGCAGCGCCAGGTCGAGTTCCTTCGAGAACAAAAGCGCACGACCGAGATTCGGGTCAAAAGCGGCGATGCCGCACGGCTCGATAGCCTGCAAGCGGAGTCGGCGCTCGCCCAGGTCGAGGCCGAGGCGCGCCGGGCCGAGGCGCGGGCCGAGGTTGCGCAGGCCGAACTGGCGGCGCAGTTTCCCGAATTGTCGTCGGCGGCCGGCGATTCGGTCGAGCCGACGATGCCGGGCGAGGGCGAGGCGGATTGGATCGCGCGCAGCTTGATGCACAACCATGAAATCCTCTCCGTGCAACGTGCGCAAGAACGGTTGGATTTGCAGGCGCAGCGGGCCGATGCCGACCGCGTGCCCGACCCGCGCTTGGGCTTGCACTATTCGCGCGAGCTGGGCGGCCTGGAGAACATCGTCGGCGTGAGTTTGAACATCGAGATCCCGGGTGCCAGCCAGCGGGCGAAGAGCGCGATGTATCGGTCCGAGGCTGCGGCGATGGCAGAAGACGTGGCGGCCGTGCGTCGCCGCTTGCAGGCCGAAGCGGCGGGCAATTGGCAACGGGCCTCGGCCGGGGTCGACAGTTATCGCCGGCTCAAGGCCGCCGCCGAATCGGTGGAACGGCATGCCGACCTCACTCGGCGCGCATATGACTTGGGCGAGTTGAATCTGTATGAGGTCTTGCAGGCCAGGCGTACGGCCTTGGACGCGAGGTTGGCCGCCGAGCAGGAACGCTTGGCCGCCAATCGGGCGATCGCCCGATTGCTGTTGGACGCGCATAGCCTATGGCTGGCCGAGCCCGACGAGGATGAACATCACTGAACGGTAAGGTGCGGGGTGCCTTCGGCTGATGGGTTATCGGTCGCATTGTCATAAAATCGAGCTTGCTTGGGACTTCTATTTCCATATGATCGGGTCTCGTTTGATGAGCTGGAGGTAGACAATGCGGGTTCGATCTGTGCTGCTTGCGGCGATGGTGTCGATGGGGATGTCGGCCGAACAGGCCTGGGCCGAGCCCGAAGCGGCGCTGGTTTCGGATCGCGGGGGATTTTTGGTGTCGTCCGCGACTGTGGGCGATGGCCGCCTGCATGTCGAGGCCGGGGTCAATTTCGAGCGCGACAAGCGCGGCGCTTTGAAGAGCCGCGTGTGGACGACACCGGCCTCGCTGCGCTATGGCATCGGCGACGACCTGGAGGTGCGTCTGGAGAGCGATGCTTTTACCCGGCAACGCGAGGGCGGCACCGGTGCCGACGGCAAGCAGAGCGGTTTCGCCGATGCCGCCTTCGGCATCAAGTGGCACGATGTCCACGATGGTACGGCCATCGATTCCGCCGCCTGGTGGCTGAGCATGGAGTTGCCGAGCGGCAGTCGTGACTTCAAGGGCGATGGCCTGCGTCCGGCCTTGTATCGGGTGATGGAATGGGCCTTGTCCGAGACCGATGGCCTGGCCCTGATGCCGGGCATCAAGTACGACCGCGATGCCAGCGGGCATTTCTGGAGCGGTGCGCTCGGTGGGGCATATAACCGGACGTTGAGCGAGCGCGTCGGTGCTTCGCTCGCGATCGAAGGCAAGCAGCTGGCCGGTCCGCGCCACGGTGGCAACGTGGTGACTTCGACCATCAGCCTGGCATATCTACTCAACAAAGACACCCAACTCGATACCGGCGCGAGTTTCGGCCTGAACGAACATAGCCCGGATTTCGCTTGGACGGCGGGGGTGTCGGTGCGTTTCTGATCCAGCCGGGCTATAGATCGTTCACCGCGATGGCTTCTTCTGCGCGCCCGCTCTTTTGTTGCAGGCGCCACATTTCCGCATAGCGGCCGTTTGCCGCCAGCAATTGGGCGTGCTGGCCGCGCTCGACGATGCGGCCGGCCTCCAGTACCAGGATTTCGTCGGCATCGACGATGGTGGATAGCCGGTGGGCGATGACCAGGGTGGTCCGGTTTTCCGAGATGCGCGCAAGCTCCGCCTGGATCGCCTTTTCGGTAGCGGAGTCGAGCGATGAAGTCGCTTCGTCGAAGACCAGGATGGGGGGATTTTTCAGGACCGCCCGGGCGATCGCGACACGTTGCTTTTCACCGCCGGACAGCTTGAGGCCGCGCTCGCCGACCAGGGTGTCGTAGCCATCGGGCAATTGCGCGATAAAGCGATCCAGGTGGGCGGCCCGGGCGGCCTCCAATACCTCGTCGCGGCTGGCGCTGGGCCGGCCGTAGGCGAGGTTGTAGTGGAGCGTGTCGTTGAATAGCACGGTGTCCTGCGGCACCATGCCAATGGCCGTGCGTAGGCTGGATTGCGTCACCTGGCGGATGTCCTGGCCGTCGAGCAGGATGCGGCCGCCACTCACGTCATAGAAGCGGAACAGCAAGCGCGACAAGGTGGATTTGCCGGCACCGCTGCTGCCGACCACGGCGAGTTTTTTTCCGGCCGGAATGACGAAATCGATGCCGTGCAGGATTTCGCGGCGCTCATCGTAGGCGAAGTGCACGTTCTCGAACCGCACCTCGCCGTGTCCGATCTGTAAGGGCTTGGCATCCGGTGCATCTTGGATCTCGGGTGGGCGATGCAGCAGGCCGAACAGCTTCTCCATGTCGGTCAGCGCATTGCGAATCTCGCGATAGACCGTGCCGAGGAAATTGAGCGGGATGAACAACTGGATCAGATAGGCGTTGACCAGCACCAGATCGCCGATGGTCATGGTCTTGTCGCTCACGCCTTGCGCCGCCAGGGCCATCATCGCAGTAACGCCGCAGGCGATGATGCTGGCTTGACCGGTGTTGAGCCAGGCCAGCGAGATCTCGCTCTGCACCGCGGCGTTTTCGGCCTGCTTGAGATCGCGGTTCAGGCGCTCGGCCTCGAACGCCTCGTTGTTGAAGTACTTCACCGTCTCGTAGTTGAGCAGGCTGTCGACGGCATGGGCGTTGGCGTCGGCGTCGGTTTGGTTCATCGCCCGCCGGTGCTGGAGGCGCCAGTTGGTGACCAGCACGGTGAAGAAGATGTAGACAACGAGGGTCGTCAGCGTGATCGCGCCGAACCAAGGGCTGTATTTGGCGAACAGCACGCCGGCCACCATCAGGATCTCCAGCAGCGTCGGCGCGATGTTGAACAGCGAGAAGTTGATCAGGAAGCGGATCGAACGGGCGCCGCGTTCGATCTCTACGGCCAGGCCGCCGGTGCGCCGTTCCAGGTGGAAACGCAGCGATTGCGCGTGCAGGTGGCGGAACACATCGAAGATGACGCCGCGCATCGCGCGTTGCAGTACGCGGGCGAACAGGGCGTCGCGGAGTTCGGTGAAGGCGGTATTGCCGAAACGCAGCGTGCCGTAGAGTACGATGAAGGCGAGCGGCAGCAATAATGCAGTGCCAGGGTTTTGCAGATGGTCGACGATCTCCTTGAGCACCAGCGGCACAGAAACGTTGGCCAGCTTGGCCGAGAACAACAAACCAAAGGCCGCGAACAAGCGGCCTTTGTATTGCCAGACGTAGGGAAACAGCGACCAGGCCGCGCGCCATTGCGAGGTGGTGATCTTCGGGCTGGTGTTGTCGGAGCGGCTGTGGTGTTCGGTCATGGCGGGAATGCGATGTTTCCCGCCGATTCTACTGCCCTTCTGCCCGGGCGTGTGTTTACAGGGTCTGCATGGCGAGCAGACGGGTGGCCTTCTTGGGGGCGAGCGGATAGCTCAGGAAGTAGCCCTGACAGGCCTGGCAACCAACTTGCTCGAGATAGCTCAACTGCGCCTCGGTTTCGACACCCTCGGCCACCATGTTCAATTTCAGGCCATGGCTCATCGCGGCGATGCCGGCGACGATGGGCGTGCCTTCGCTGTTGGGATGGATGTCCTGCACGAAGCTCTTGTCGATCTTGATGGTGTGGACCGGCAGGCGCTTCAAGTAATTCAGCGAGGAATAGCCGGTGCCGAAATCGTCGATCGAGATTTCGACGCCGAAACCGGCGAGTTGCCGGAGTTTGTCGATCGAACCGTCCATATCGCGCATCAGCATGCTCTCGGTGATCTCGATGCCGATCATCCGGTCCGGCACGCGGTTGGCGAGCAGGGTGGCGGTAAAGCGCTCGACGAACTCCGCTTGTTCGATCTGGCTGGCCGACAGATTGATCGATAGGCTCACCCGCGGCAGGCCCATTTCATGCCACTGGCGGGCTTGCTGGCAGACGTGTTGCAAGACCTGTTCGCTGAGCGGCGCGATCAGGCCGCTATCTTCGGCGATGGGGATGAATTCGTCCGGGCCGACCATGCCGCGCTCGGGGTGGCGCCAGCGCACCAAAGCCTCCATGCCGACGATGCGGCGCGACGCAATGGCAAATTGCGGCTGGTAATAGACCTCGAACTCGCGTCGCTGCAGGCCGCGGCGCAGCTCGGTCTCCAGCGCCATGCGGCTGTTCAGGCTGGTGTTGAGGTCCTGCTGGAAGAAGTAGTAGCCGTTCCGGCCCTTATCCTTGGTGTGATACAGGGCGGTGTCGGCGTGCTTGGTCAGCAGCTCCATGGTGTCGCCGTCGTCCGGGAATAGGGCGATGCCGATGCTCATGGTCACGAACAGCTCGTGGCCGTCGATCAGGAACGGGGTTTTGAGCGCCTGCAGCACCTTGCGCGCGATCATCGCCGCGCTTTCGCGGTTGCGGATCTGCGGCAGCAGCAGCATGAACTCGTCGCCGCCGATGCGGGCCAGGGTGTCGGCCTCGCGCAGGCAGGCGCGGATGCGCTGGCTCATCGCTTGCAGCAGCCGGTCGCCGACCAGATGACCGAGCGTGTCGTTCACCAGCTTGAAGCGGTCCATGTCCATGAACATCACGGCGAGCAGATGATCCTGCCGTTTGGCTTGGGCCAGGGCCTGGTTCAGCCGGTCGCGGAACAGGGTGCGGTTGGGCAGGCCGGTGAGCTGGTCGTGGTAGGCCTGGAAACTGATGGTGGCCTCGGCCTGCTTGCGCGCGCTGATGTCCCGGGCGACGCCGTAGGTGCCGATGAGCTCTTCGCTGCCGTCCGCTTTCGGCCGGTAAAGCCCCATCGAGTTCAGCTCGGCCACGACATGGGGCAGGTCTTCGGGGCCGACCGGCACGCCCTCCTTGCGCTTGAAGCGCAGCTCGAAGCTGCGCGTGGCGCGGTCGCCCTTGCGCCGCTCGTTGACGCGGTAGCGGGACTTGTCCAGGTCTTCGTCATGGACGATGTGGGAATAGTGCTGGCCGATCAGCTCGACGCTGGGGTAGCCGAGCATGTGGCCGATGCTATCGTTCAAGTAGGTAAAGCGGCCCTCGATGTCCAGGGTGTAGATCAGGTCGGGCGACAGGTTGACCAGCAGGCGGTGCAATTGCTCCGATTGCTGCAGGCGGTGCTGGAAATGGCGGTTGTCGTGCCGCAGCTTGATCTTTTGCACCGCATTGCGCACGGTCTTGATCAGCTCTTCCGATTGGTAGGGCTTGCGCAGGTAATCGTACGCCCCGCCACGCAGGGTTTCGATTGCGGTATCGATCGAATCGTTGCCGCTGATCACGATGACCATCGCGTCGGGCTGCTTGGCCCGCAGGTACTGCATGATCTCGTGGCCGCTGGCGTCCGGTAGCATCAAATCGAGCAAGACGATGTCGTAATCCGCCGTCGCCAGGCAGGCATAGGCCTCCTTGCCGGAGCGTGCGGCATCGGCCTGGCTGACGTGCTGGCCGATCAGCAGCCGGGTGGCCTCCAGGCACACGGGTTCGTCCTCGACGATGAGGGCGCGTATGGCCTGGGCGAGATGACGGTCGTCGAATGCATGCGGCATGGGCTTTTTCCTAGCGGGCGGCACCCCGGTTGCGACGGGTGGGCGGGCGCCGATTCGGCGGCAATGATAGCGGAAGAGCGTGTCGGCTTGCCCTGGCAGAAAGTACTGTTTGGGCTGGTTCGGATGGACCGGTCTGAATAGGCGGTCGGCGGAGTGGAGACGCGTTCATGAGGGGCCAGTATACGCCTTGCCCCTGCTGGATGAGGGGTCTGGACTGAGTAAAAACGCTCGATTAAATGATGCGGTATATGAGAAAATAGTAATTTTTTGATTGATCGGGGTGCGCCGGTCGTCTTCGCTTGTCGGGGGCTATCGGTTCGGCGTTCCGGAGTGCTGTCTGAATTGCGGCCATGGCCGCGACGGCGGACGGATTGTTTGAGAAATACAGAAGAGCCACTATGAACACGACGACCACGGAACAGCCGGTGCATGAGGAAGTCCGCACTACGACCTGTTATATGTGTGCCTGCCGTTGCGGCATTAAAGTTCACCTGAAAAACGGTGAAGTGCGTTTTATCGAGGGCAACCCCGATCATCCCCTGAACCAGGGCGTGCTCTGCGCCAAGGGTTCCTCCGGCATCATGAAGCAGTATTCCCCGGCCCGCCTGACCAAGCCGCTGCGCCGCAAGGCCGGCGCCGACCGCGGCCGCGGCGAGTTCGAGGAGATTTCCTGGGACGAGGCCTTCGCCATCATGGAAGAGCGCCTGGCCAAGATCCGCGCCACCGATCCCAAGAAGTTCGCCATCTTCACCGGCCGCGACCAGATGCAGGCGCTGACCGGCCTGTTCGCCAAGAACTACGGCACGCCCAACTACGCGGCCCACGGTGGCTTCTGCTCGGTCAACATGGCGGCCGGCATGATCTACACCATCGGCGGCTCGTTCTGGGAATTCGGCGGCCCCGACCTCGACCGGGCCAAGCTGTTCGTCATGATCGGTACCGCCGAGGACCATCACTCCAACCCGCTGAAGATCGCGCTGTCCAAGTTCAAGCGCAACGGCGGCCGCTTCATCTCGATCAACCCGGTGCGCACCGGCTACTCGGCCATCGCCGACGAGTGGATCCCGATCAAGCCGGGCACCGACGGCGCGCTGCTCTTGGCCCTGATCCACGAGATCATCAAGCAGGGCCTGTACGACCGCGACTTCCTGGCCAAGTATTCCAACGCCGCCGAGCTGGTCAACCTGGACCCGAACAGCCCCGAGTACGGCATGTTCGTCCGCTTCGAAGTGCCGCCCGAGGAGGGCTGTTTCGACGCCCAGAACAAGCTGTGGTGGGACCGCGAGCTGAACCGTCCGGTGTCCACCCATACCTTGGGCGTGGACCCGCGCCTGTTGGGCGACTTCAAGCTGTCCGACGGCACCCCGGTCAAGCCGGCCTTCCAGTTGCTGGCCGAGCGGGTCGAGCAGTACACCCCGGAATGGGCCGCCGACATCACCGGCATCCCGGCCGAGACCATCCGCCGCCTGGCCCACGAGATGGGCATCACCGCGCGCGACGAGAAGATCGAGCTGCCGATCGCCTGGACCGATTCCTGGGATGTCGAGCACAAGACCATCACCGGCAACCCGGTCGCCTTCCACGCCATGCGCGGCCTGGCTGCGCACTCCAACGGCTTCCAGAGCATCCGCGCTCTGGGTATCCTGATGTCCATCCTCGGCACCATCGACCGGCCGGGCGGCTTCCGCCACAAGGCGCCGTTCCCACGGCCGATCCCGCCTTGCCCGAAGACGCCGAAGGGGCCCGAGGACGTGCAGCCGGATACCCCGCTCAACGGCATGCCGCTGGGCTGGCCGGCCGATCCGGACGACCTGTTCGTCGACGAGCAGGGCAATCCGGTGCGGATCGACAAGGCCTTCTCCTGGGAATACCCGCTGTCGGTGCACGGCCTGATGCACAACGTCATCACCAACGCCTGGCGCGGCGACCCGTACAGCATCGACACCCTGCTGATCTTCATGGCCAACATGTCGTGGAACTCGACGATGAACGCCGAGCAGGTGCGCAAGATGCTGAACGACAAGGACGACAACGGCGAGTACAAGATCCCGTTCCTGATCGTGGCCGACGCCTTCCAGTCGGAGATGACCGCCTTCGCCGACCTGGTGCTGCCCGACACCACCTACCTCGAACGGCACGACGTGATGTCCATGCTCGACCGGCCGATCTCGGAGTTCGACGGCCCGGTCGACTCCGTGCGCATCCCGGTGCTGCCGCCGACCGGCGACTGCAAGCCGTTCCAGGAGGTGCTGATCGAGCTGGGCTCGCGCCTGAAGCTGCCGGTCTTCGTCAAGGAAGACGGCGGCCGCAAGTACCGCGACTACCCCGACTTCATCACCAACTTCGAGACCGCGCCGGGTTCCGGCATCGGCTTCCTCGCCGGCTGGCGGGGCAAGGGCGGCGAGAAGGCGATGCGCGGCGAGCCCAACCCGAACCAGTGGCAGATGTACGAGAAGAACAACTGCGTCTATCACCACCACCTGCCGAAATCGTTCCAGTACATGCGCAACTGGAACCAGGGTTATCTGCAGTGGGCGCAGGCGCACGGCCTGACCCGCTACGCCGAGCCGATCAACATCCACATCTACTCGGAAGTGCTGCAGAAGTTCCGCCTGGCCGCCCAGGGCAAGACCGACGGCCGCCAGCCGCCGCAGCATCTGCGCAAGCGGATCGAGACCTACTTCGACCCGCTGCCGTTCTTCTACGAGCCGATCGAGTCGCAGTTGTCGGACAAGCACAAGTACCCGCTCAACGCGGTGACCCAGCGGCCGATGGCGATGTACCACTCGTGGGATTCGCAGAACGCCTGGCTACGCCAGATCCACACCTACAACTACCTGTACGTGAACCCGAAGACCGCCGCCGTCCAAGGCATCGCCGACGGCGACTGGATCTGGGTGGAATCCATGCACGGCAAGGTGCGCTGCATGTGCCGCTTCTCCGAGGCCCTGGAGCCCGGTACTGTGTGGACCTGGAACGCCATCGGCAAGGCCGCCGGCGCTTGGAACCTGGAGCCCAAGGCCAACGAATCGAAGCAGGGCTTCCTGCTCAATCACGTGATCAGCGAAGAGCTGCCGGCGCACGATGCCGGCGCCCACGTCTCCAACTCCGACCCGGTCACCGGCCAGGCCGCCTGGTACGACGTGCGCGTGCGCATCTACAAGGCCGGCCCGGAAGAAGAGCAAGTGACCTGGCCGCAGTTCGACCCCGTGCCACCGGCGCCCGGCACCCCGCCCCGCCGCCCGTGGCAGAGCTACTTCGCCGGCAAGTTCACCCGCAAGGGAGACCAGTAATGACCCAGTTAGCGCTCGTTATCGATCTGAACGTCTGCGTCGGCTGCCATGCCTGCGTGACCAGTTGCAAACAGTGGAACACCTCCGGCCAGGCCGGCCCGATGTTCGACGACCGGCCCTACGGCGAAAACCCGACCGGCACCTTCTTCAACCGGGTGCAGACCTATGAGGTCGGCGAATTCCCCTGCACCGAGACCATCCACTTCCCCAAGTCCTGCCTGCATTGCGAGGATGCGCCCTGTGTGCCGGTCTGCCCGACCGGTGCCTCCTACAAGCGCAAGGAAGACGGCATCGTGCTGGTGGACTACGACAAGTGCATCGGCTGCAAGTATTGCTCCTGGGCCTGTCCTTACGGCGCGCGCGAGTTCGACGAGAACCAGAAGGTGATGAAGAAGTGCACCCTTTGCGTCGACCGCATCTACGACGAGAGAATTCCGGAAGATCGGCGCAAGCCGGCCTGCGTGATCTCCTGTCCGACCAGCGCCCGCCTGTTCGGCGACGTGCACGATCCGGACTCCGAGGTCTCGGTCGCGATCCGCGAGAGCGGCGGTTACCAGTTGATGCCCGAGTGGGGCACCAAGCCGGCCAACCACTACCTGCCGCGGCGCAAGACCAAGATGCACATCCATGCGGATGAGCTGACCCGGGCCGACAACCCGCTCAAGAAGGAAGACATCCGCCACGAGACGAGCAAGGACACCACGCTCGACGACTGGCTGATGTAAGAAATGTAGTAAGTCGGCATTTATGCCCGGTACGGGTACTACCGTGCCGACGGCAACATGGCGGCGGGTCGGTAGACCCGCCCTACAAAAGGAGTTTGTGATGCATCCGGCATTTTCCGTGATCTTTCTGACGACACTGATCGGCGTCGGCCAGGGCCTGTTTCTGGCCCTGTTCAGTGCCCAGGCCTACGGCATGGCCAAGATCCTGCCCGCCCAATCGAATGCGTTCTTCGCGACCGGCAGCTTTCTGGCCTTGCTGTTCCTGCTCGGCGGCCTGTTCGCCGCAGTGTTCCACCTGGGCAAGCCCAGTTACTTCATCACCCGCGCCTGGCGCGGCATGACCCAGTGGCGCACCTCCTGGCTGTCGCGCGAGCTGATCGCCATGCCGATCATGATCGGCCTCGTCTTCATCTATATGGCGGTCTATTACTTCGGCCTGGATGCCGACCTGTATGGCTGGGGGGTCGAAGGCCAGTTGCCGCTGACCGTCGGCATCGCCACCGCCGTCGCCGCCATCGGCCTGTTCGTTTGCACCGGCATGATCTACGCGGCGGTGAAGTTCCTGCAGGAGTGGGCCTGCGCGCTGACCCCGGTCAACTACTTCCTGCTCGGCACCGCCTCGGGTTTCACCTTCGCCACCTGGTACGCCGCCGGCGGTGCCCCGGAACTGGTGCAGTTCTTTGGCACCTGGGCCGTCGTGTTGACCTTGGCCGGTCTGGTCACCCGGGCTGCGGCCCTGTTCCGCAACGGTCGGATCAAGCGCAAGTCGACCATGCAGACCGCCATCGGCGTGCGCCACACCAAGGTGCAGCAGAAGTCCATGGGCATGATGGGCGGTTCCTACAACACCCGCGAATACACCCACGGCAAGACCGTGGCCTTCTTGAAATCGGTCAAGTGGATCTTCCTGGTGCTGGTGTTTGCGGTGCCGGTGCTGCTGCTGTGGGCCGGTTTGGCCAGCGGCGATGGCAGTCTGTTCCTGCTGGCCTTCGTTGCCCAATATGTCGGCCTGTTGTTCGAGCGCTGGTTCTTCTTCGCCCAGGCCAATCACCCGCAGAATCTGTATTACCAGATCGTCGGCTGAGTCCGTTCGTCCTCAATGAAAAAACGGGTGAGTTTCGCCCGTTTTTTTTGCCCTGTACCTGGCCCGACAGCAGGTTCGCGGTTTAAGTTTTGATTGGTGGCACACGGCATACCCGGTTGCGGCCGCTCTGCTTGGCGTGGTACATGGCGGCATCGGCGCGACCGGTGAAATCGTCGGCGGCATCGTCGGCATGGAACGGCACCACCCCGAAACTGCAGGTGATGCGGCCGACCTCGCCGAAGTTGCCGCATTCGACCAAGACCCGGAGTTTTTCGGCTAGGTTGTGGGCGGATTCGATGTCCGTGTCTGGCGTGATCAGCATGAACTCCTCACCACCCCAGCGGGCCAAAATGTCCGAGTCTCGGATGTGGGCGCTAAGATAGACCGCGAGTGCGGCCAGCAGGTCGTCGCCAGCCTGGTGGCCGAAGTTGTCGTTGACCCGCTTGAAGTGGTCGATGTCGAACATAATCAGCGAGAGCGGGTGGCCGTAGCGCCGCGCACGTTCCATTTCCAGATTCAGTAGTTCATCGAACCGGCGCCGGTTCCAGGCGCCAGTGAGTCGATCATGGGTGGCGATGTCGAACAGCGAACGCTCGTAGTGCTCTATTCGCTGGCCGATCCGGCCGACCTGGCGATAGAAGAAGATGAACAGCAGGGTGACGGCGATGACGCCGGCTGCGCTGCCTAGATAGATGATCCGCCGCGATGCCGCCATGTGCGACGACACGTCGACCAAGCCCACCATGCCGGCCACCTGCCGACCGGCTGCATCGTGCAGCGGCAAGAACACCGCTCGGTACGCCGAGCTCGCCTGCTCCGTGGTCAGCGCCGGGCTGGATGCCGGCGGCAGACCTTGCGCTAGTCTATGTGCCAGCGCTTCCGGCAGTGCGTCGGAGGCCTGGATGCTTAGCACGGCATGGGGAAAACGATCCCACTCCGGGTTGCGGCCGAGCATGCGCATGCCGGACTCCCAGTCTTCGCGCTTGAGGAAATCCTTCGCTATCAGCACGAACAGCGGCATATGGGTAAAGCTCTGCATGGTTTGCAGGATGCGGTCGATCTCGATGCCGAGTTCGACATAGCCAAGCAGGTGCCCCTGTTCGTACCAGGGCATGACTACGCGCAGGGTGAGGGTGCCGAGCGGACCGAGCTCGACGCCGCGTGCGGTTTGGCCGGTGCGCACGGCCTCGAGGGTGGTGAAGCGATCTATCCGGTCGCCATGGCGCTTGGGCTGATGCACTCGCAGCAGATTGACCCGGTCTGGTGTAGTGAAATAGAAATGGGTGATGCCGAACTGTTGCCGCAGATTGGGGTAGTACACCGCGGCATGCTCTAGCAGCGTCACACGGTCTCGCCGGGCGAATGCTGTGCGCAGTGCGCGGTCATGGCGGATAACCTCCATCACCGCTTCGAGGGTGTTGGCATGGTGGGTAACATCGTCGCGGTACATGCGCGCCATCAATAGCTGCGCCCGATCGGCCTCCATGTCGACCATGTCGATTTCGTGGTGATACAGGGCCAGTACCCATATCCCGGAGAGGAGCAGCAAGATTCCGGATAGCGGGGCGAGAAAGGCTAGGCGCAGGTGCCGAGTTTCCCTGCCCGGCTGAGGCTCCAGTTCAGTTGCCTGTTTTATGTGGTTGGGCAGGCAATTCATGATCGCTTGTCGCAAGCGCGCGAACATCAGCATTCCCTTCAGCTGGTTTGTGACCTGTTATTCCGGAAGAGATTGAGACAAGCATCGACGGCGGCCGGATCGTACCATGTGCCGCGCCCGCGTTCGAGTTCGGCCAGGGCGGCCTCTTTGCCGAGTCCCGCCCGATAGGGCCGGTGTGAGCTCATGGCGTCGAGTACATCGGCGACACATAAAATGCGTGCCTCCGGGATGATCGCGTCGGCCTTGAGTCCTCGCGGGTAGCCCGAACCGTCAAGTCGCTCGTGGTGTTGCAGGATCATCTCGGCCAAGGGCCAGGGGAATGCGATGTCTTTGACGATCTCATAGCCGGTCTGCGGATGGCTTTTGATGATCTCGAACTCAGGTGCGCTGAGTCGGCCTGGCCGGTTCAGGATCTCGGCTGGGACGTTGATCTTGCCGATATCGTGGATGGTGGCACCCAGGCGCAGGCCTTCGAGGCGATCTTCTGACCAGCCAAGTTCTTTTCCGATGGCTACGCAGATATCGGCCACCTTGTTTTGATGGCCGGCGGTATAGGGATCGCGCATCTCGACCGTGAGGGCGATGGCGCGGATGGTGCTGACCAGGCTCTCGCGTAGCCGCGCCCCCGCCTGGGTCTGTTCCCCACGGATGCGCAGGTTGACGATGCCATAGGCGAGGTCGGTGGCGAGCTCCATCAGCAGCGCGACTTCTGCCTGATCGAAGGCATTGGTCTCGGGAGCGTAGATGTTCAGGGTGCCGAGACAATGCTCGTTCTCGAGCAGCGGCAGCGCGATCGAGGCGGCGAAGCCGTGTTTCAGCGCGTCTTCGCGCCATGGCGCAAATGCCGGGTCGGCCAGGATGTCGCGCGCCAGAGCCGGGCGGCGCGTGCGTATCGCCGTGCCGGTGGGGCCGCGGCCGCGGCTATCGTTCTTATCCCATGTGATGTTCAGGTTATCCAAATAGTCCGCCCCTGCGCCGAACTGCGCCATGGCGCGGACCGCCTTCGCGTCGTCCTGTTCGGCATAGCCGACCCAGGCGATGCGGTAGCCGCCGTTCTCGACGATTGCGCGGCACATCTCGCGCAGCAACTCGGTCTCATCGGCTGCGCGCACCAGCACCTCGTTGCCGGCGGACAGCGTCCTCAGCGCGTGATTGAGCCGCTGCAGGGCGAGATCGGCCAATTTTTGCTCGGTAATGTCTTGCACAGTGCCAAGCGAGCGCACTGCGCGGTCGCCGTCGTAAATGGTTTCGCAGCGCTCGTGCACATATTTGATCCGGCCGTCCCCGAACAGCAGGCGGTGCGCGATGTCATAGGGAGCGCGATGCTGCAGGTGCTCGGTGAAGGCGTGATCGACCGTAGCCCGGTCGTCCGGGTGGATGGCGGCGAGGAAGGCCTCGTAGGACGCGCCGAACGCCTCAGGGTCGATCTCGAAGATGCGGTAGATTTCGTTCGACCATGTGAGCTGGTTGTTGGTGAAATCCAGTTCCCAACTGCCGAGATGGGCGATGCGTTGGGCCTCGACCAGGCCGGCTTCGCTGCGCTTGAGCGCGTCGGCGATACGGCGCTGTTCGGTGATGTCGTCGTAAACGCCCAGCACGCCGAAGACCTTGCCGTCGGCATCGTGCAAGGGCACTTTGGAGGTGCGCAGCCAAAGGGTGTGGCCGTCGGGCGTGGTTTGCGGCTCTTCGAAACCGAGCTTGGGCGTATCGGAATCCATCACCGCTTGGTCGTCGGCTCGATACAGCTCGGCTTGATCGTGCCAGCCCAGTTGGAAGTCGTCCTTGCCCAGCAAGTCTTCCGGGCGCGCCAGGCCCGCATCTTGGGCGAACAGCGTATTGCAGCCGAGATAGCGCAACTCGCTGTCCTTCCAGAAGACGCGGATGGGAATGTTTTCGATGACGCTATGGAGCAGATCGCGCGATGCCCTGATGGCCTCTTCATCATGCTTGCGCTCGGTGATGTCGCGCAGGATGCCGACGGCATGCCATTGTCCGCCGATCTGCAGCGCGGAGACCGACAGCTCAACCGGGAATTCATGGCCGTCCTTGTGCAAGCCTGAAAGTTCGAGCGTCTTACCGATTGCCGGCCCTTCGCCGGAGGCGATGAAATGCGCCCAGCCGCGGTGAAAATCTTCATGGTATCGGGTTGGTGCGAGCAGGGTGTGGGCATCGCGCCCTGGCATCTCGTCGGCGCTATAGCCGAAGATGCGCTCAGCCGCTGGGTTCCAATATACGACCCGGCCTTCCTGATCGAGCAGGATGATCGCGTCCTGGGCGGTGGCGGTGATACGGCGGAATTTCTCCTCGCTTTCCGTCAGGGCCTGACGTGCCCGATGTGTGGCGACGGTTTCGCCGAGGCGCAAGGCGACGGCGTCGATAAAGTCGCGCTCCTCCTTGAGGAACGGCCCTTCGAACGAGGCCGGGCGGGATTCGCAGTAGCAGACTTCGACGCGGCCGGCCGGCTGGCCATCGACAACGATGTCGGCCGTCTGGCAGTCGGTACATGCCTTGAAACCCTGCGAGGCATAGTCGTGGCCGGCGAACTCGATACGGGCCTGGGCGATGTCGGGGTATTGGTAGGCACCGGGCAATAGGTCGACCGCGCGCCCGAAAACTTCATCGAGAGAGAGATTCTCGTGCTCCGTGAGATGCGAGATCGCATACAGGCCGCGCAGTTCCTTGACCCGCTCGTTCAGTTCGTGGCTGCTCGCCTTGAGTGCCTGTTCGGCGAGCCTGCGCTCGGTGATGTCGCGACAGATGCTCTGGAGATAATCGCGTTCGCCGATGCGGATGCGTGTGGCGATGAATTCGATCGGCACGAGGGTGCCGTCCGGCTTTTGCAATTCCAAGTCAGAGGCGCCGCCGTGGCCGGCTTGCCGGACCTCTTTGAACTTGCGCTGGGCCGCCTCCTGCTTGTCGGTCGGACGCAGATCCCAGATGTGGAACTGCTTGAGTTCTGCCAGCGGCCGACCGCTCTCGCGCTCGAACTCCGGATTGCAGTCGGCCACCAAGCCGGTCTCCGCGTCGATCAAGACGATACCGTCGCGCGCGCCGGCGAAGATGCTGTGATAGCGCTCCTCCGCTTGGCGCAACGCGAGCTCGGCCCGCTTGCGCTCGGTGATGTCCTCGCCGATCGACTGGTATTCGACCAAGCGTTCGCCGTCGAACACCGCGCGGTCGGTCCAGCGTTGCCAGCGCAGCTCGTCGCCGGGTGCGATAACCCGATGTTCGTAAGTGACTGTGGGCTTGCCCCGGCTCAGCATGCCGAATTGGGTCCTGACATAGGCCTGGTCTTCTTCCGGCACCAGCGGCACCCAGTTGTGCCCGACCAGCTCCTCGCGGGTCTTGCCGAAGTAGCGGCAATAGGCCTCGTTGACGAAGGTCAACGTGCCATCGGGCAGAAAGCGGCAGATCAGTACCGGCATGTCCTCGACCACGGCGCGGTAGCGCAGCTCTGCCTCCTGGACCTGGCGGAACGGCGCTCGCACGCTCTCGACGAATACCGCGCGGTAGATGAAGGCGTAGGCGATGACCTTGTAGACGTGGCCGAGCAGATTGAAGACGTCGGTGACGTCGGAATAGAGGGTGAAACTCAGCTCGCTCAGGATCGAGACCACCGCCGCGTTGAACAGGCTGACCGCGTCGTAAGGCGCGCCGCGGCGCATATGGCGGTAGAACAGGATGGCCGCCGTGGCGAACAGGACCACGAGCAGGTATTCGGCGGCGATCTTGAGCGGGGTCAGGCCCCGGCCTTCGATGAAGGTGTGCGGTAGGGCATCCTGGTGGTACAGGCCGAGCCAGCCAACCAGAGCGACCACGGCCAGTGCGCCAGTTAGCCAAATATGGCGCTGCCAGGGCCGCGCCAACGGGTGCCAGGGATGAAGGGCGACCACCAAGAGCCCCGCCGCCGCCAGATAGCGCCCTGCCAACCAGAAGTTGATGGCCTTTTCCGGATCGGACGGCGTGACGAAGGCGGGCATGCCCTTGAAAGACAGGATGTGCAGAAAATCGATGAAACCGACCGCGCAGAATATGCAGGCGAGGATGACGAGGCTGCTCGCACGTTCCCGGGTATAGGCATTCCACACCACGCCGAAGACCAGGAACGAAATGATCAAAGCAAAGGTTTCGAGCGCGGTATGCAGCGGCAGATAGCTCGCGAGGCCCTGGTAGGTGAGGTGCGGCGGGGCCTGCCAGATAAGGACGAAGACCGCGGTGAGGCCGAGTAGCAACAGGGTGTAGCCGTTATGCAGTGGTTCGGCGAGCGATGGTCGAATACGCCCTTGGGTCATGACTGCCTCCGCTGGCAGATTGGTGTTGTTCGAGGTCTAGACCACCCGTCCGGAAAAACGGGTCACAGACAATTGTAGTATTTTTATGCCATTTGTTCGCGGAGTTGACGGAATAGCGCCCGGCTCGACTTGGGCGGCTTGCCTTCGGCCGCTTCCTTGCGGGCATTGCGGATCAGATTGCGCAGTTGCTGGATGTCGTCGCTGGGGTGCTCGGCCAACCATTCGGTCAGCGCGGCGTCGTCGGCCAGCAGCCGGTCGCGCCAGCGTTCCAGGGCGTGGAACTGGGCCTTGGCCGTGGCCGACTCGCCTTTGATCTCGGCCAGTTGTTCGGCGATGGGTTCGGTGTCGATGTCGCGCATGACCTTGCCGATGAACTGCATCTGCCGGCGCCGGGCCTCGTGCTTGCTAAAGCGGCGGGCATCCATGACCGCGTCGTAGAGGGCATCGGGCAGGTCGAGCTTGTCCAGGCGGTCCTGCGACAGCTCGACCAGTTCTTCGCCAAGGTCTTGCAGGGCGTGCATTTCCCGCTTTTTCTGCGATTTGCTGGGGCGGGACGGTTCAAATTCTTCGGATTCGGCTTCCATCGCTTCGGGCTGGCTGGCTTAAGGTTGGTATCATAGCGGCTTTGTTCAGGCCTTAGGCGAACCGTGACGACATCCCGTTTCAGTTATTCCCCCGACACCCTGCGCGCTCTGGCCGGCCAGGTGCTGGACCTGGCCAAGGCGGCCGGCGCGACCGCGGCCGAGACCGAGGTCTCCGAAGGCATGGGCCAATCCGTGTCGGTGCGCAAGGGCGAGGTCGAAACGGTCGAGTACAACAAGGACAAGGGCATCGGCGTCACCGTCTACCTCGGCCAGTGCCGAGGCCATGCCTCGACCTCCGACTTCTCCCGTGACGCCCTGGCCCGTACGGTGGACAAGGCCCTGGCCATTGCCCGCTATACCGCCGAGGACGATTGTGCCGGCCTGGCCGATGCCGACTTGCTGGCCAAGCACGCGCCGGAACTCGACCTGTTCCATCCTTGGGATGTCAGCGTCGACGAGGCGGTGGAAATCGCCCGCGCCAGCGAAGCGGCGGCCTTTGCGGTCGACAAATGCATCACCAATTCCGAAGGGGCCAGCGTCAGCACCCAGGCCGCGCAATTCGTCTATGCCAATTCGCTCGGTTTCGTCGGCGGTTATCCGACCAGTCGGCAGAGCGTGTCCTGCGTGGTGATCGCCGAGCAAGGCGGTGCCATGCAACGGGATTACTGGTACACCACGGCCCGGGCCGCGGCCGACCTGGATGCGGCCGCAGCGGTGGGCCGCCGCGCCGGCGAACGCACGGTGCGCCGGCTGAACGGGCGCAAGCTCGGTACCCGGCAGTGCCCGGTGCTGTTCGAGGCACCGATCGCGACCGGCTTGATCGCCAGCTATGTCTCGGCCGTCTCCGGCGGCCATCTCTATCGCAAGTCCAGCTTTTTGCTCGACAGTCTGGGGCAGCAGGTCTTTCCCGCCTTCGTGCAGATCCAGGAGCGGCCGTTTATCGCGAAGGGCCTGGCCAGCGCGCCGTTCGACGGCGAAGGCGTGGCGACCCGCGACCGCGACGTGGTGAAGGACGGGGTGGTGCAAGGCTATTTTCTGTCGAGCTATAGCGCGCGCAAGCTTGGGATGAAGAGCACCGGCAATGCCGGCGGCAACCACAATTTGATCGTGCCTTCGACCGGTGAAGACTTCGAGGGTTTGTTGAAAAAACTCGGTACCGGTTTGTTGGTGACCGAGTTGCTGGGCCATGGCCTCAATATGGTGACCGGCGATTATTCGCGCGGGGCGGCCGGCTTTTGGGTGGAGAACGGCGAGATCGCTTATCCGGTGGAAGAGATCACTGTGGCGGGCAATCTCAAGGATATGTTCAAGGGTATCGTGGCGATCGGTAGCGATGTCGAAACGCGCGGTTCCCGTCAGGTCGGCTCGATCTTGATCGGCAATATGACGGTGGCGGGCGACTGAGATTAAGTAGGAGAAAGACGATGAATGGTTTGTTGCTGCTCTCGCGCCTGATCGACGCGTTGAACGAGCGTGTCGGGCGCTTCGCCTATTGGCTGGTGCTGGTCGTTGCGCTGGTCTCGGCCGGCAATGCGGTAGTTCGCTACGGCTTCGGCGAGAGTTCCAATGCCTGGCTGGAGATTCAGTGGTATCTGTTCGCCGGCATCTTCCTGCTTGGCGCGGGTTATACGCTCAAGCACAACGGCCATGTCCGCATCGACGTGATCTACGGCCGCTTGTCGCCGAGGGCGCAAGCGGTGATCGACTTGATCGGTGGGCTCCTGTTCCTGCTGCCGGTGACGCTGTTGATCATGTGGCTGTCGTGGACCGGCTTTGCCGACTCCTACGCGATCGGCGAGGGTTCGCCCGACGCCGGCGGCCTGCTGCGCTGGCCGGCGAAGCTGATGATCCCGGTCGGTTTCGGTTTGCTGGCCCTGCAAGGGGTGTCCGAGATCATCAAGCGCATCGCCTTTCTGGCCGGTTGCGGCCCGCTGGCCGAAGAGCGCGCAGAGGAGGTGGTGTGATGGGCTTCGAAATCATGGCGCCGTTGATGTTCCTGGGCTTGGTCGGCTTTCTGTTGTTGGGCTACCCGGTGGCCTTCTCGCTGGCCGCCAACGGCCTGCTGTTCATGTTCATCGGCATCAATCAGGGCTTCTTCGAGTTTTCCTTGATGCAGGCCTTGCCCGACCGCGTATTCGGCATCATGTCGAACTCGGTGTTGTTGGCGATTCCCTTCTTTACCTTCATGGGCTTGATCCTGGAACGCAGCGGCATGGCCGAGGAACTGCTCGATACCCTGGGCCAGTTGTTCGGCCCGGTGCGCGGCGGCCTGGCCTACTCGGTGATCTTCGTCGGCGCCCTGCTGGCCGCGACCACCGGCGTGGTGGCCGCGTCGGTGATCGCGATGGGCTTGATCTCGTTGCCGATCATGCTGCGCTACGGCTACGACACCCGCTTGGCGTCCGGCGTGATCGCCGCTTCCGGCACCTTGGCGCAGATCATTCCCCCCTCGCTGGTGCTGATCGTATTGGCCGACCAATTGGGCACCTCGGTCGGCGACATGTACAAGGGCGCGATGCTGCCCAGCCTGGTGCTGGCTGTGCTCTATGTGAGTTATGTCTTCGTCGTGACCATGGTCAAACCGGAGGCCGCGCCGGCCTTGCCGCTCGATGCGCGCACGCTGCACGGCATGGCCTTGCTGCGTAAGGCGATGGTCTCCCTGGTGCCGCCGCTGGTGTTGATCTTCCTGGTGCTGGGCACGATCTTCCTGGGCATCGCGACGCCGACCGAGGGCGGCGCGATGGGCGCCGCCGGTGCCTTGATCCTGGCCGTGGCCAAGCGGCGCCTGACGGTCGATTTGCTCAAGCAGGCGATGGACAGCACGGCCAAGCTCACCAGCTTCGTGGTCTTCATCCTGATCGGCTCGACCGTGTTTTCGCTGGTGTTCCGCGGCGTCGATGGCGATCTCTGGGTGGAGGGGCTGCTCACCGCGCTGCCGGGCGGCGAGGTGGGCTTCCTGATCGTGGTGAACATCCTGGTCTTCCTGTTGGCCTTCTTCCTGGATTTCTTCGAGATCGCCTTCATCATCGTGCCCTTGCTGGCGCCGGTTGCGCAGAAGCTGGGCATCGACCTGATCTGGTTCGGCATCCTGCTCGGCATCAATATGCAGACCTCGTTTATGCACCCGCCGTTCGGCTTCGCCTTGTTCTATTTGCGCAGCGTCGCGCCGAAAGAGGTGAAGACCTCGCAGATCTATTGGGGCGCGATTCCCTTCGTTATTGTGCAGATCATCATGGTCGTCATCGTGCTCGCTTTCCCGGGGCTGGTGTTGGAGGACAAGGCCGTCAACAGCGATGCCCCGGTCGAGATCCAATTGGAGGGACTTGATGGTGGATACAACACCCAGTGAAATAAATTTCCATAAATTTCATGTTGTTGTGGACGCAAATTAAAGTTTTTTGCGAATCTATCGTCGCAAACTAGGGCAAGTGCCCTCATGGAGGCTGCGATGAAACGATTTTTCTGGATGGTTTTGCTGTTGGGCCTGGCTGTGCTGCAGGCCGGCTGCGCCACCAAGGCTTATGTCGACGACAAGGTGACCGAGGTGGACCGGCGGCTCGATACCGTCGACAACAATGCCAAGGCCGGCATCAAGCGCTTGGATGCACAACTTGGTTTGATGGATGTGTCGCTGAAGATGCACACCGACCAGCTGACCAAGCTGGAGGGAGACGTGGCGACAATCTCGCGCACCGCGCAAGAGGCCTTGGACCGCGCCACTGCCGCCGGCAAGTTGGCCGAGGGCAAGATGTTGTATGAGGTGGTACTGAGCGACGATCACTTCAAGTTCGGCCCCGGTTCGGCCAAGCTGAGCAAGGAGACCAAGGCCGCGCTGGATTCGTTTGCCGCCAAATTGAAGTCTGAAAATAAGGGCGCTTACGTCGAGATTCAGGGCCATACCGACAGCCGCGGTGAGGAGCCGGTAAATCAGAAACTGGGTGAGCACCGGGCGATGGCGGTCTACCAATACCTGCACACCAAGGGTGGGCTGCCCTTGCATCGGATGAACGTGATTTCCTACGGCGAGAGCCGTCCGGTCGCCAGCAATATGACGGAGCCGGGCCGTAAACAGAACCGGCGTGTCGTCTTGGTCGTGCTGAAGTAAACTCTGCCCACCTTTCGTTTGCGGGCCCTCCGAGAGGAGGGCCTTTTTCATTTCCAGGAGAATCACAATGTCGAGTAATACCAGTAGCAGCGGTCTTGTCATCGAGGAACTGGCCGTGGGTGAAGGCGCGGTTGCCGAGGCCGGCCAGTTCGTGTCGGTGCATTACACCGGTTGGCTGACCGATGGCAGCAAGTTCGATTCCAGCGTCGATCGCAACGATCCGTTCGAGTTTCCGTTGGGCCGGGGTCATGTCATCCCGGGTTGGGACGAGGGCGTGGCCGGTATGCGGGTCGGCGGCAAGCGCAAGCTGACTATTCCGCCGCATCTGGGCTATGGCGAATATGGCGCCGGTGGCGTGATTCCGCCGAATGCGACCTTGGTGTTCGAGGTCGAACTGCTCGGTATTCGTTGAAAGAAGGCCGGCCCGATCAGGCCGGGATGCAGGACGGCGGCTAGAGCGAGCCTAGATAGGCGGCGACCTGCTTGACCTCGGTCTCGGTCAGCATGCGCGCGATCGGGATCATGCTGTCGCTCAACGGGCCGATCTTCCGCCCGCTGCGAAACACCGCAAGTTTGGTTTCGATGACGGCGGCACCCTGTCCGGCCAGCCGGGGGTAATGCGAGATGCCTTCGGCCTTGGGGCCGTGGCAGCCGGCACACATCGTGCCGTATTTTGCACGGCCAGCCGAGATGTCGGCCGCCGATGCGGTCGCCGAGCTTGAGGCGGTGGCGGCAGGTTTGGCCGAAGCCGGCGCGCTTGCCGTGGGGGCGGCCGGGGCCGACACCTGTGGCAAGGGCGCCTGCTTCTGCTCGCAAGCCGCGAGCAGAAGCAGGCCAAACAGTGCGACGCCCCGGATGCCGATCACGGCTTACTTCTGGCTGAAGATGAAGTTTTCGTAATTCGCCTCGGCGATCTTGAACCACTGGTTCTCCGCGGCGCGGAATTTCTTCCACTCCGTGTAGATCTTGGCGAAGCTCGGGTTGGTCTTGGCCTCTTCCTCGTAGAGTTCGAAGGTGGCCTTGTACGCGGCGTTCATCACGTCCTTCGGGTAGGCATGCAGCTTCACGCCGTTCTTGACCAGGCGCATGATCGCCTGCGGGTTCTTGAAGTCGTATTCCGCCAGCATGTTCACGTTGGCCTCGGCCGCCGCAGTCTCGAACGCCTGCTTGTAGGCGTCCGGCAGCTCGTTCCATTTATGGATGTTCACATAGAACGAAAGCTGGGTGCTGCCTTCCCAGAAGGCCGGGTAGTAATAGTGTTTGGCGATCTTGTAGAAGCCGAGCTTTTCGTCGTCGTAGGGGCCGATCCATTCGGCCGCGTCGATCGCGCCGCGCTCCAGGGCCGGATAGATGTCGCCGCCGGCCAGGGTTTGCGGTACGGCGCCGAGTTTGGCCATGACCTTGCCACCGATACCGGGGATGCGCATCTTTACGCCCTGCAGGTCCTTCAGCGACTTGATCTCCTTGCGGAACCAGCCGCCCATCTGGGTGCCGGTATTGCCGCCGGGGAAGTTGATGATGTTGTATTCCTTCAGCAACTCGCGCGTGAGCTGCAGGCCGCCGCCGAAGTACATCCAGGCATTCTGCTGGCGGGCGGTGAGGCCGAACGGTACGGCGGTATCGAAGGCCAGGGCCATGTTCTTGCCGACATAGTAATAACCGGCGGTGTGGCCGCACTCGACCGTGCCTTGTTGCACGGCATCGAGCACTTGCAGGCCGGGGACGATCTCGCCGCCGGCGTAGACGCGAATCTGGAACTTGCCGCCGGTGATCTTGTTCAGCCGATCGGCCAAGACGTCGGCACCGCCGTAGATGGTGTCCAAGCTTTTCGGGAAGCTCGAGGCCAGTCGCCACTTGATCGTGGGTAGGTCGGCAAAGGCCTTGGGGGACATGGCGGCAGCGGCAACACCCAAGCCGGCTCCGGCACCTTTTAGAAAGTCACGACGCTTCATGCTTAGTCTCCTCTCTGGGGCGTGATGGACGGCCGATTATACGGCCGTAGGTATGGTCTTAGTACATCCGGTTCAATCGGGCTAGCGCTGGCCATACAGAAAATTGGCATAACTGGTTTCGGCGATCTTGAACCAGTTGGCTTCGGCTGCGCGAAACTTCTTCCATTCGCCGTAAATTTTGGCGAACGTCGGGTTGTTCTTGGCCTCTTGCGCATAGAGTTCGAGGGCGGTCCGGTAGGCGGCATTCATCACGTCCTTTGGGAAGGCGTGCAGCTTTATTCCGCCGCGGGCCAGCCGGATCAAGGCCTGCGGGTTTTTGTGGTCGTATTCGGCCAGCATATTGAGGTTGGCTTCGGCTGCCGCCGTTTCGAAGGCTTGCTTATAGGCGTCTGGCAACTCGAGCCACTTATGCAGATTGACATAGAAGGACAGCTGCGGCCCGCCTTCCCACCAGCCTGGGTAGTAATAGTGCCTGGCGACCTTGTGGAAGCCGAGTTTTTCGTCGTCGTAAGGGCCGACCCACTCGGCGGCGTCGATCGCACCGCGCTCCAGTGCCGGGTAGACATCGCTGCCGGCCAGGGTCTGTGGCACAACGCCGAGCTTGGCCATGATCTGTCCGCCCAGGCCGGGGATGCGCATCTTGAGGCCGCGCAGGTCTTTCAGCGATTTGATCTCCTTACGGAACCAGCCACCCATTTGCACGCCCGTGTTGCCGCCGGGGAAGTTGATGATGTTGTAGGGCCTGAATAGCTCGCGCATGAGTTGCAGGCCGCCGCCGAAATACATCCAGGCATTCTGTTGGCGGGCGGTGAGACCGAAGGGCACGGCGGTATCGAAGGCAAACGCCATGTTTTTGCCGACGTAGTAATAGCTTGCCGTTTGGCCGCATTCGACTGTGCCTTGCTGCACGGCATCGAATACCTGTAATCCGGGTACGATTTCGCCGCCGGCATAGACCCGGATTTGGAATTTGCCGCCAGTGATTTTGCTGAGGCGATCCGACAGGGTTTCAGCGGCGCCGTAGATGGTGTCGAGGCTTTTAGGGTAGCTCGAGGCCAATCGCCACTTGACGCTGGGCAGGTCGGCGAAGGCCTTGGGAGAGAGGGCCACGCTGCCGGCCGCAGCCGCGCCTTTGAGGAAGTCACGTCGTAACATCGGCATCTCCATGGGCTGATGCCGGCGATTATACGTTGTCGATCAGTCGGCTTTTTTGCGGATGAAGACCAAATCCCAAACCCCGTGCCCCAACCGTAGGCCGCGATGCTCGAACTTGGTCAGAGGCCGATAGTCGGGCTTGGGGGCGTAGCCCTGCGCGGTGTTGGCGAGGCCAGGTTCGGCAGAGAGGACGGCCAGCATTTGTTCGGCATAATCCTGCCAATCGGTGGCGAGATGCAGGTAGGCATCGGGCTTGAGCTTGCGTACCAGCAGGCTGACGAAGGCGGGCTGGATCAGGCGCCGCTTGTGGTGGCGCTTTTTGTGCCAGGGGTCGGGGAAGAAGATGTGGGCGCCGTCGAGGCTGGCATCGGGGATCATGTGTTCCAGTACCTCGACCGCGTCGTGCTGGATTAGACGTAGGTTGCCTAGGCTTTGCTCGCCGATGCGCTTGAGCAGGGCGCCGACGCCCGGGGTGTGGACCTCGATGCCGAGGTAGTCGTTATTCGGGTGGGTGGCAGCGATCTGCGCTGTGCTGTCACCCATGCCGAAGCCGATCTCCAGAATCTTCGGGGCCTCGCGGCCGAAGGCGGTGGCAAGGTCGAGCAGCTCGGGGCGGTAGGGCAGTAGGAACTTCGGGCCGAGTTCGGCCAAGGCCCTGATCTGGCCCGAGCCCATACGGCCGGCGCGCAAGACGAAGCTGCGGATGGAGCGGCGTCCGCTCTCTTGTGCCTGTTCGGGCATGCGCTTAGGAACCGATCATGCCGCCAGTAGGCGAGCTAGGGCTGGCCTGATAGACCTTCTTCGGCATGCGCCCGGCCAGGTAGGCCTCGCGGCCAGCCTCCACCGCCTTCTTCATCGCACTGGCCATCAGAACCGGGTTTTGCGCGCCGGCGATCGCGGTGTTCATCAGCACGGCATCGCAGCCGAGTTCCATGGCGATGGTGGCATCCGAGGCGGTACCAACGCCGGCATCGACGATCACCGGCACTTGGATGCGGTCGATGATGATCTGCAGGTTCCACGGGTTGAGGATGCCCATGCCCGAGCCGATCAGCGAGGCCAGCGGCATGATCGCCACGCAACCGACTTCTTCCAGCTGTTTGGCCATGATCGGGTCGTCCGAGGTGTAGACCATGACCTTGAAGCCATCCTTGACCAGGATCTCGGCGGCCTTCAGGGTTTCGCTCACGTTCGGGTACAGGGTGTCCGGGTCGCCCAGCACTTCCAGCTTGACCAGGTCGTGGCCATCCAGCAGTTCGCGCGCCAGGCGCAGGGTGCGGATGGCGTCTTCGGCCGTGTAGCAGCCGGCGGTGTTGGGCAGGTAGGTGAATTTCGACGGCGGCAGGGCATCTAGCAGGCTGGGCTGCTTGGGGTCCTGGCCGATATTGGTGCGGCGGATGGCGACAGTGACGATCTCGGCACCGCTGGCCTCGACGGCCTGGCGGGTCTGCTCGAAATCCTTGTATTTGCCCGTGCCCACGAGGAGTCGTGAACCATAGGCCTTACCTGCGATGACAAGTTGATCCATGTCTGTTCGTGAGGAGTGAGGGGTCAGGAGTAAGGAGTGCCGGCTCGTCGCCTCACTCCTCACTCCTGACGCCTAACTGCAAATTCAGCCGCCGCCGACGGCGACCACGATTTCCAAGGCGTCGCCATTCTCGACGGCGGTCTCGGCATGTTGGCTCTTGGGTACGATCTCGCCGTTCCGCTCCACGGCCAGCCGTTTGCCGGTCAAACCAAGTTGATCCAGCAGTTGGGCAACCATGATGGGAGAGTCGAACTGGCGGGTCTCGCCATTGAGAGAGACGGTAATCACTTTCAACCTACCGCTCAAATCCAGTAACATTCAAGGCCGCGATTTTATCACGCGGGTGTAGTTCAATGATAGAACGGTAGCTTCCCAAGCTGCATACGAGGGTTCGACGAGCCGAGCACCGCTCGGCTGGACGCCGCAGGCGGTCCCTCGCGAAGCGAGGGATGGCCGGATCGCCTCAAGGCGAGGCGGACGCATTCCCTTCACCCACCATAGAAAATTTGTTTGGGCGGGTGAGGGTGCAGGGCGATAGGCGGGTGTAGTTCAATGGTAGAACGGCAGCTTCCCAAGCTGCATACGAGGGTTCGATTCCCTTCACCCGCTCCAATTCGATAGGGGGCGATTCGCCCCCTATCGAATTGGACTGTGTGCAGGGTGAGAACCCTCCCGGGTTCGACGAGCCGAGCACTGCTCGGCCGGACGCCGAAGGCGGTCCCTCGCCAAGCGAGGGATGGCCGGATCGCTTAAAGGCGAGACGGGCACATTCCCTTCACATTATTGACGTTTCGTCTGAGCATTGATTTATGCCCTCCATCGAAGAATCCCTAGAAATCATCAAACGCGGCTGCGACGAATTGCTGCTCGAGGCCGAGTTGGTCGAGAAACTGAAGAAGGGTCGCCCCTTGCGGGTGAAGGCCGGTTTCGACCCGACCGCACCCGACCTGCACCTGGGCCATACCGTGCTGATCAACAAGTTGCGTCAGTTCCAGGAGTTGGGCCACGAGGTGATGTTCCTGATCGGCGACTTTACCGGCATGATCGGCGACCCCACCGGCAAGAACGTGACTCGTAAGCCGCTGTCGCGCGACGACGTAATCGAGAATGCGCGCACTTACGAGCAGCAGATCTACAAGATACTGCATCCGGAGAAGACCCTGGTGATGTTCAACTCGAGCTGGATGGGCGAGATGAACGCGGCCGATCTGATCCAGCTGGCGGCCAAGCACACCGTGGCGCGCATGCTGGAGCGCGACGACTTTTCCAAGCGCTATGCCGGTGGCCAGCCGATCGCCATCCACGAGTTCCTTTATCCCCTGATCCAGGGCTACGACTCGGTGGCGATGCGGGCCGACGTCGAACTGGGCGGCACCGACCAGAAGTTCAATCTGCTGGTCGGGCGTGAATTGCAAAAGCACTATGGCCAGGAGGCGCAGGTGGTGCTGACCATGCCCATCCTCGAAGGTCTGGATGGCGTGCAGAAGATGTCAAAGTCTTTGGGCAACTACATCGGCATTGCCGAGCCGGCAAACGAGATGTTCGGCAAGCTGATGAGCGTGTCCGACACCCTGATGTGGCGCTATATCGAGTTGCTGTCGTTCCAGCCCTTGTCGGTCGTGCGCCAATGGCGGCAGGACGTCGAGGCAGGTCGTAATCCGCGCGACATCAAGGTGGCATTTGCGCAAGAGGTCGTGGCTCGCTTCCATAGCCAGGCCGCGGCCGAGGCGGCGCTAGCTGACTTCGAGGCCCGGTTCCGGCAAGGAGCGATTCCCGATGAGATGCCTGAATTCACGCTCGAGGCGGCGGCGGACGGCCTATCGGTAGTGCAATTGTTGAAACTGGCCGGCTTGGCGCCGAGTACTTCGGAAGCGATGCGCCAGATTGCCGGCGGCGGCGTTAAACTGGATGGACAGAAGGTCGGCGATAAGGGGCTGATGGTCGCCAAGGGCAGCACTGTGGTGGCCCAAGTCGGCAAGCGTAAGTTTGCTCGGGTGACGGTGGGATAGAAAACGGGTTGGGGTATATGTCTGCTAAGACGCTGGTGTTCGAACAATTCGCGCGCGTGGCCAAGGCGATGGCCAGTGCGAATCGTTTGAATCTGCTTGAGGCCTTGGCCCAAGGCGAGCGGAGCGTTGAGGTGCTGGCCAAGGCGACCGGTATGTCGGTCGCGAACACCTCGCATCATCTACAGGTGCTTAAAGACGCTGGCCTGGCAGTCTCGCGCAAGGAAGGCTTGCAAGTGTTCTATCGCCTATCGGGCGACCAGGTGGTCGATTTGCTGGGTTGTGTGCGTCGGGTTGCAGAGGGGCACTTGGCTGAGGTCGACCGCATCGTGCGCGAGCACTTCGACAAATTCGATACCCTGACCCCGGTGGGGCACGACGAATTGCTCCAGCTCACACAATCCGGCGATGCCGTGGTGATCGATGTGCGGCCGCCGGAAGAATACCGTGCCGGCCATATTCCTGGCGCGTTGAACGTGCCGCTCAGCGAGTTGCCGACGCGTCTCAAGAAGCTGCCGCACGACCAGGAGATCGTGGCGTATTGCCGCGGCCCTTATTGTGTCCTCGCCTTCCAGGCGGTGGAGCAGTTGCGCCAGGCTGGCTTCAGCGCGCGCCGCCTCGAAGATGGGTTCCCGGAGTGGAAGGCAGGTAAGCGTCCAGTCGAGTCGGGCGAGTAATTTCCTTCGCGCTCGTACCGCATCCCCGAAATATTTTTCATGTCTTGTTGGTGGCTAAAGAGCTGACCATGCAGTGCTTTATCCCGCTGCGCCCATTGGGTGTGTCTATGGTCTGTAAAAATTTTTAAATAAATCCTTGACCGCGTTTTTCAGGTCCGTATAATGCGCGGCTTCCCTGCTGCTGCAGACAACGCAGCGACAGGCGAAAACTGATCTTTAACAAGTAGAAACAGCCTTAAGAAGTGTGGGCATTAGGCTTGGGGCGGAAGACTCCGATTATGGAGTTGGAAGCT
>Ga0316628_100000019_pt1 | contig 140215 bp, 142 predicted proteins | sample OWC_Aug_M2_C1_D5_FD_207648 | JGI IMG/M metagenome (GOLD analysis project Ga0316628, IMG submission 207648) | Wetland soil microbial communities from Old Woman Creek delta, Ohio, United States - OWC_Aug_M2_C1_D5_C | ecosystem: Environmental > Terrestrial > Soil > Wetlands | place: USA: Ohio...
CGCCGCCGTCAGCGTGGTCTTGCCATGGTCCACGTGACCAATCGTACCCACGTTTACGTGCGGTTTCGTCCGCTCAAATTTACCCTTGGCCATGACTCAATACCTCTCAGCTCAAATCAACACTGAACACAATAAAAATTCGTGGTGCCCATGGGCAGGATCGAACTGCCGACCTCTCCCTTACCAAGGGAGTGCTCTACCACTGAGCCACATGGGCATTTAACTTTCGCGCGACAGCTTCTGGAGCGGGTGATGGGAATCGAACCCACGTCATCAGCTTGGAAGGCTGAGGTTCTACCATTGAACTACACCCGCATCAGCCTTTTCGCGCTTACAACTGGTGGAGGGGGAAGGATTCGAACCTTCGAAGGCAGAGCCGTCAGATTTACAGTCTGATCCCTTTGACCGCTCGGGAACCCCTCCGCGAAAGCGCGGAATTATCCTAATCAAAGCAATTTATGTCAATCACGGTTTACGTTTTCTGGCCGGAATGTTGCTTGAGATCGCTCGTCGCCCAAGCCCGGCACCTTGGCACGAGCGCGCTGGACCCAATAAATACCAAGGAAGATCAGAACGATACCGACAAAATGGAAGAACCTGATGCGCTCGCCTAGAAAGACGACCGACAGCAAGATACCGAACACCGGCATGAGGTGAATGAACAGGCCCGCCTTACTGGCACCCACCCTATCCACGCCGTAGTTCCAAAAGATATAGGCCAATACCGACGGGAAAATCCCGACATAGCCCACGCTCAACAGGTTCGGCAGCGTCAAGGCGAATCCCTTGCCGGCAGCCAGCTCCCATAGATAAAACGGGCTGATGAGCAGCACGCCGAGCGCCACAATCGCCAACAGAAACGCCAGCGCAGACAATTCGGCCGGCCGATAACGCAGCAGCACCGAATACACCGCCCAGCTGATCACTGCCGCCATCACCAGCAAATCCCCTCGATTAAATCCCAGCAATTGCAGGCGCTGGAGATCGCCATGAAAGACGATGACGCCCACTCCGAGCAGGGATACCAGCAAGCCCAGAAACTGCAGGGCGGCCAGCCGCTGCCCGAGAAACAGCCAACTCAACGCAATGATCAGGACCGGGATGGCGCTTTGCAGCAAGACCGCATTGGTCGCCGTGGTGTGCTGCAGGCCGAGGTAAACGAAACTATTGAACGCCGCCACACCGAACGCGGCCAGCAGCAGCAACGGGCGCCAAGCCGCGCGCGCAATCGGCCATTGCCGCCACAATCGGGGCCCCGCCAGCGGCAACAGGATCAGCAGCGCCAATAGCCAGCGCCAAAAAGACAAGGCTAGCGGCGGAATTTCTGCATGGACCGCACGGGCCAGGACGAAATTGCCGGACCAAAACAGCGCGGTCAGCGTAAGCAGGAGATAGGGAGACACGCGCACTCCCTGCCCCCCCCTAGCAACCAGGCACAAACTCAGACATTGAACCGGAAGTGCATCACGTCGCCGTCTTGCACCACGTATTCCTTGCCCTCCAGGCGCATCTTGCCGGCCTCCTTGGCGCCCTGCTCGCCTTTGCAGGCGATGAAGTCGGCAAAGCCGATCACTTCGGCGCGAATGAAGCCTTTTTCGAAATCGGTATGGATCACAGCGGCCGCCTTGGGCGCGGTGTCGCCCTTGTGGATCGTCCAGGCCCGCACCTCCTTCACGCCGGCGGTGAAATAGGTCTGCAGACCCAGCAAATCATAGGCGGCGCGAATCAGGCGATCCAGACCCGGTTCCTCCAAGCCCATCTCGGCCAGGAAGTCCGCCTTGTCGGCATCGTCCAGATCGGCGATCTCGGCCTCGATCGCGGCACAGACCGCCACCACCGGCGCGCCCTCCGCCTCGGCATGGGCACGCAAACGGTCGAGATAGGGATTGTTGTCGAAGCCATCTTCCGCCACGTTGGCCACATACATCGCCGGCTTGATGGTCAACAGGCACAAGGGTTTGATCAGCTCGATCTCATCGTCCGACAACTTCAGACTGCGCGCCGGCTTGGCCTCGTTCAGGTGCGGCAACAGCTTGTCGAGCGCGGCGATCAGCTTCTGCGCCTCCTTGTCGCCGGCCCGCGCCTTTTTCACGTCGCGGGCATGGGCCTTTTCCGCCGTGGCCAGGTCGGCCAGGGCCAGCTCGGTACCGATCACCTCGATGTCGGCGATCGGGTCGACCTGGCCGGCCACGTGCACCACGTTCTCATCCTCGAAACAGCGCACCACGTTGACGATGGCGTCGGTCTCGCGGATGTTGGCCAGGAACTGGTTGCCCAGGCCTTCGCCCTTGGACGCCCCCGCCACCAGGCCGGCGATGTCGACGAACTCGACGATGGCCGGCAGGGTCTTTTGCGGCTGGACGATCTCGGCCAGCTGGTCCAAGCGCGGATCGGGCACCTCGACCACGCCGACATTGGGCTCGATGGTGCAGAAGGGATAGTTCTCCGCCGCGATGCCTGCCTTGGTCAGCGCGTTGAACAGGGTGGACTTGCCGACGTTGGGCAGTCCGACGATGCCGCATTTCAAACTCATTCTTCTGTCACCATAGGTTTAGTGGGTTTCGGCCGGATGTTGAGCCGGCGCATGGCCAAATCGAACTCGCCTTTGAGCAGGGCCGGCAGGGCCGGCACCGCCCGATCGAGCGCAGCCTCGATCAGCTCCGCCTCTTCTCGGCCCGGCCGATGCAAAACGAAATCGGACACCTGGGCCTTGTCGCCCGGATGGCCGATGCCGATGCGCAAGCGCCAATAATCCGCACCCAAGGCCGCGCTGATGTCGCGTACGCCGTTATGGCCGCCGTGGCCACCGCCCAATTTCAGACGCAAGGCGCCGGGCAGCAGATCCAGCTCGTCGTGGGCGACCAGGATTTGGCCGAGCGGAATCTTGTAAAAATTGGCCAGCGCCGCGACCGCGCGGCCGCTGGCATTCATATAGGTCGTCGGTTTCAACAACCACAGGTCGGCGCCGCCCACCGCGATGCGGCAGACCTCGCCGAAAAACTTGGCCTCGGAACGAAAAAGACCGGCATGGCGCGCCGCCAGCCGGTCTACCCACCAACACCCGGCATTGTGCCGGGTATCGATGTATTCGCTGCCTGGATTGCCGAGACCGACGATCAGTCGGATGCCGGTCTCCACGCCCCAGTCTCGCGCCTAGATCAAGCGCCCTCGGTCGGAGCGGCCGGAGCGGCTTCCGCCTCGCCGCGCACGCCCAGGATGGTCGCCACGGTCGGGTCCTCACCGCGCAGCAAAGCGGCGCACTCGACACCCGCGGGCAACTTGACGTGGGACAGGTGCGCAGAATGGCCAACATCCAAGGCAGACAGGTCGATCTCCAGGTACCCGGGCAGCTTGTCGGCCAGACAGACCACTTCCACCTCGGTGATCACGTGCGACAGCACGCCGCCGTGCAGCTTGACGCCCGGCGCGTTCTCGCCGTTCAAGAAGTGCAGCGGCACTTTCACATGGATCTTGTGGGTCTTGTCGACGCGCAGGAAATCGACGTGCAGCACCTGGCGCTTGAACGGGTGGGCCTGGACGTCGCGCAGCAGCACGGGTTCTTTCTCGCCATCCACATTCAGCGTCAGCACGGAGGAATGGAAGGCTTCCTTGCGCAACTGCAACAGCAGGTCGTTATGGTCCATCTCCAAGGCCACGGCATCCTTGCCGGCACCATAAACGATGCCGGGCACCTTGCCGGCGTGACGCAGGCGGCGGCTCGCACCCGTTCCCTGTACGCCACGCTTGCTAGCGATAACTTCAAATTTCATGATCAACTCCTAAACAAACAAAAAAGCCGCCCGCGACCAGACGGTCCTTCGTCGGCCCGCTATTCCACGAACAGCGAGCTCACCGAATCTTCATTGCTGATGCGGCGGATGGTCTCCGCCAGCAGCTCGGCCACCGTCAATTGCCGGATGCGGCCGCAGGCCTTGGCCTCATCCCGCAACGGGATGGTGTCGGTCACCACCAGTTCGTCCAGCGCGGAATTGTTGACCCGCTCGATCGCGCTGCCCGACAGCACCGGGTGGGTGCAGTAGGCCAACACCCGCTTGGCGCCGTGTTCCTTCAACGCGCGCGCCGCCTCGCACAGGGTGTTGGCGGTGTCCACCATGTCATCCATGATGATGCAGGTGCGGTCTTTCACCTCGCCGATGATGTGCATCACCTTGGCCACGTTCGGCTTCGGCCGGCGCTTGTCGATGATGGCCAGATCGCAATCCAGGCGCTTGGCGAAGGCCCGCGCCCGCACCACACCGCCGACGTCGGGCGACACGATCATCAGGTTGTCGTAGTCCTGCTTCCAGATGTCGCCCAGCAGGATCGGCGCCGAATAGATGTTGTCGACCGGGATATCGAAGAAGCCCTGGATCTGGTCCGAGTGCAGGTCCATGGTCAGCAGGCGGTCGACGCCGGCCGCGGTCAGCATGTCGGCCACCACCCGCGCGGTGATCGGCACCCGGGCCGAACGCACCCGGCGGTCCTGGCGGGCATAGCCGAAATAGGGGATCGCCGCGGTGATCCGGCCGGCCGAGGCGCGGCGCAGCGCATCCACCATCAACATCACCTCCATGAGGTTGTCGTTGGTCGGCATGCTAGTCGACTGCAGGACGAACACGTCCTTGCCGCGCACGTTCTCGAGGATTTCCACCATGGTTTCGCCGTCCGAGAACCGACCCACGCTCGCACGACCGAGGTGGATGTTCAGGTGGCGGACAACGTCTTCGGCAAGCCTGGGGTTGGCATTGCCGGTAAACACCATCAAGCTGTCGTATCCCACGAGGAAACTCCGCGCGCAAAAAACAAAAAAGCGTGTAGAGACAAGCTACACGCTTATTTCAAGTGGCTGGGGAGGTAGGGATCGAACCTACGAATGCCGGAATCAAAATCCGGTGCCTTACCACTTGGCGACTCCCCAAGCGTTGCATGGCGGCGAACCGCCTATGCCGCCCAACCCAGCAGAGGATGTTGATCCAGGCCATCGGCCACAAAACCGTCCACCCCTTCCGGGCGAGCCGCAAAAACCCGCTCGGCCGTTAGGCGATCGGGGAATGCGGCAAACACACACGCCCCCGACCCGGTCATCCGCGCATCTCCAAACTGCCGCAGCCAGGCCAAGTATTCGGCCACCTGCGGATAGAGATCGCAGACCACGCGCTCCAGGTCGTTATGACCGAAGCCCGTTGAAAAGACGCGCATTTTGACGGCTGGCGTATCGCGTGTCAATGCCGGATGCGCGAAGATTTCCGCGGTCGACACGTGCACCGGCGGCGTCAACACGACATAACTCGCCGGCGCCAATTCCACCGCCTGCAAACGTTCGCCCACCCCCTCGGCGAAGGCGGCGCGGCCGAACACGAAGACCGGCACGTCGGCGCCGAGTTGCAAGCCCAGGGCCTGCAACTCGGCACGCGGCAGCCCCAACCCCCACAACCGATTCAACACCAAGAGCACGGTCGCCGCATCCGAGCTGCCGCCGCCCAGGCCGCCACCCATCGGCAGGCGCTTGTCCAAGCCGATCTGTGCCCCCAGACGGCAGCCGGTATGGCTCTGTAGCAGCCGCGCCGCACGCGTGCACAGATCATGTTCCGCCCTCACGCCGGACAAAGGGTTGCTGCGCCGGATCTCGCCATCCTGGCGCACCGCGATATGCAAGCGATCACCGTGGTCGAGAAAACGGAAGACTGTCTGCAACAGGTGATAACCGTCAGGCCGCCGGCCGACCACGTGCAGAAACAGATTGAGTTTGGCCGGCGCCGGATAGGCCTCGCCCTCGGGTTTCATGGGGTCTGCCATGCGTCCACCACCAAACGGATTTCCAGATCGTCGCGATGCGCGCTCAGCCGCCCCGGCAGGCGCGTCCCCGCAAAGGCCTGGCCGTATTCGATGCGCCAGCCGTCCTGCTCCAGACTGAGCCAGCCGCCATACCCGTCCGGCCGGCCCGAGAACGGGCGGGCCGGATCGGGTTGGCCGCGCAGCCAATGCGCCAGACCGGCCAAGGGCAGGGCCACGCCGATGGCCTGTTGCACCAGCGCCTCGCCGCTGTCGGCCCGGTACAGCTTGCCGGCACTATCGGTCATGCTGGCCCCGACTGCGTCCATATGCACCTCGGCCACCCCCTGCCCCAGCGGCGTACGCAACAGGATAGCCTGCCGCCCACCCGAGGATTGCCAGACGATACCGCCGGAAAAACCCTGCTCGGCGGCGCGCACCGAAATACGCCCTTCCAGCCGATAACCGCCTGCCGCCGGCATCAGCGGCGGCGGTGGCAATGCCGCACAGGCCGAAATCAGCAATGGGGCGACCAGCCCAAGCCAGCGGCGGCACATCAGGGTTTGAAGCGCGAAATCGTCTCGCGCAAGGCCTCATTGTCCGGATGCGCCTTGAGCGCGCCTTCCCATAGCTTTTTCGCCTCGTCGCGCTTGCCCTGCTTCCACAGCACTTCGCCCAGATGGGCGGCGATCTCGGGATCGGGGCGCGCAGCATAGGCGCGCTTGAGGTAATCGACGGCCTCTTTCGAGCGGCCCGCCTTGAATTGCGCCCAGCCCATGCTGTCGAGCACGAACGGATCGTCCGGCGCCAGTTGCAGCGCCTTTTGCAGCAACTCGATCGCCTCGGCGATACGGTTGGTGCGATCGGCCAGGGTATAGCCCAAGGCGTTGTAGGCGTGGGCATAATCGGGCTTGAGCTTGATCAACTTGCGCAAGTCTTTTTCCAGCACATCGAGCTTGTTCAACTTTTCCGCCGCCATCGCCCGGTCGTACAGCAACTCCGGCGCCCCCGGTTGGCCGGCCAGCGCCTGCGACAGCACTTTATAGACCCCGGCATAATCGTGCGCCTCGCGCAAAATCTGCGCCTCGGCCTGCACGATTTGGATGCGCTCGCTGTCGTCGGCCGGGCTCAGCCCCTGCAGCAGCGCCCGCGCCTCGGCCACGCGGCCTTGCTTGCCCAACAAGGCCGCAGCCAGCACTTGGGCGGCGACATGGCGCGGCCCCCGGTCGACCGCTTGATACCAGCGCAAGGCCTCGTCCATACGCTGACGGGCCTCGGCGATCTGGCCCAGATACAGTTTGACCTGGTCGGCCTCGGGGTAACCCAGTTCCAACGTTTTCAGTAAATAGGTCTCGGCCGCTTCGTAATCGCCCGCTTGCATGGCGAGCAGACCGACCGCCAAAGTCGCCTCGGGATTGCCCGCCGCATCGTCGAGCAAGCGTTCGAATTCTTGCCGGGACTCGGCATAGCGCCCCACGCGCGCCAACTGCTTGGCATAGGCCAAACGCAGTTCGCGCATGGCCGGATGCTGCGCGAGGAAGCCCGCCCAATAAGCCAGCATTTCGGCATCGCTCTTGCGCTGCAGCAACTGCCCCTTGAGCAAGGCAGCCGCCTCCCAGTCCGGTCGCAAGACCAAAGCCCGGTCCACCGCGTGTTCGGCGCGCTCGTATTGGCCGGCATTCCAAGCCGCCTGGGTCACGGCGAACTGCGCCTCGGCCAAATTCGGATAGGGCCGCGCCAGGTCACTGACAAGATCGAGCACGCCCCGGTAATCGGTCTGCCGGCCGAACACGGTGTGCATTTGCATGAACACCGGCCCTGGCGATCCGCCCGCCGCCCGCAGCAGGAACTCGAAATGGGGCCGGGTCTCCTTGATATGGCCGCTGGCGGCCAACAGCGAGATCCATACCTGCCGCGCCTGTTCGGACCCCGGCTCCAGTTCGACCCACAGTTTGGCGGCCCGCGCCGCTTCTTCGCGCGCCTGGGCGAGCAAGGCCAGCTCCGTGGCACGGCGCGCGATGCGCGCATCGCGGGTACGCAAGGCCAGATCGGCATAGGCCTCCGCCGCCAGTTTGCGTTCACCGCGCTGCCAGGCCGTCTCCGCCAGGAGGAATTGATAGAGCACCTGTTCGGTCAGCGGCTGCGCGGGCGTGGCGACTGGCGCGGGGGCGGCCGTCTTGTCGTTGTTGACCGTGGCGGGCTTGGGCGGGACGGCAGCTTGCTCAGGTGCGGGCGCCAGCTGGGCACAGCCGACGAGACCCAGGACGGCCAGCAGCATCAAGAAGGGATTGAAGGTCATAGCTGAAATCGATGTGGTTTGGAGCATTATGCAAGAGCGGCGGCGCGCACGCTATCATCGCGCCATGCCCGAACTGCCCGAAGTCGAGACCGTACGCCGCGGTCTATCCCCTCACATCGTCGGCCATCGCCTGCGCGGCGCCCGCGTGCGCAACCCCCGCCTGCGTTGGCCCGTGCCGGACAAACTCGATACGCTCATTGCCGGCCAACACATCAAATCGCTGGAGCGGCGCGCGAAATACCTGATCCTGCGCCTCGACCACGGTGGCCTGCTGCTGCACTTGGGCATGTCCGGCAGCCTGCGCCTGGTCGTCGCGACAACGCCGCCGGACAAGCACGACCACGTCGACCTGCTGCTGGATGATGGCCAAGTCCTGCGCCTACGCGACCCGCGCCGGTTCGGTGCGGTGCTATGGAGCGAGCAGCCCGACACCCACCCGCTGTTGGCCACACTGGGGGTCGAACCGTTGGACAAGGACTTCGACGGCGCACGACTCTATGCCATGAGCCGCGGCAAAACGACGGCGATCAAGCACCTGATCATGGACGCCCACCTCGTCGTCGGCGTCGGCAACATCTACGCCAACGAAGCCCTGTTCCAGGCCGGCATCCGGCCGACGCTACGCGCCGACAAGCTCAGCCGGCCCCGTTGTGAGCGGCTGGCCGAGGCGATCAAGGACACCCTGCGCCGCGCGATCAAGGCCGGCGGCAGCACGCTGCGCGACTTCGTCAACGGCCACGGCGAGCCGGGTTATTTCCAGCAGAGCTATTTCGCCTATGGCCGCGCCGGCGAGCCCTGCCGCCGATGCGGCACGCCGATCAAGCTGCTGCGCCAGGCCAACCGGGCCAGCTACTACTGCCCGCACTGCCAAAAATAGGGCGGCATGACCATGCCGCCGATCCAGGCGTCGGCACGGCGGCCCCCGCCAAAGGGGCACCGATGCCGAGCTACCGCCCTTATTTGTTGCCGGTCAGCTTCTCGTACTTCGCCTGCAACTGCTCTTTGGTCTCGACGTAGTTCGGATTGATCGGGATGCAATCGACCGGGCAGACCTCGCGGCACTGCGGCGTATCGTAATGGCCGACGCATTCGGTGCATTTGTTCGGGTCGATGACGTAGATGTCCTCGCCCTGCGAGATCGCCTCGTTCGGACATTCGGGCAGGCAGACGTCGCAGTTGATGCACTCGTCGGTAATCATCAAAGCCATGATGCAGATTCCTCAAACTCAAGTCTTAAAGCGGGCGGCCAAGCGCTCGGCCACCCCAGGGTTCACGAACTGGTGGACATCGCCCTTGAGCCGGGCGATCTCGCGCACGATGCTGGCGGAGATGAACATGTACTGCTCCGACGGCGTCAGGAACACGGTCTCGATCTCCGGGTTCTGGCTGCGGTTCATGCCGGCCAACTGGAATTCGTACTCGAAATCCGACACCGCGCGCAGGCCGCGCAGGACCAGATTGGTCTGCTGCTGGGCCATGAACTCGATCAACAGGCCGGAAAAGCCGACCACCTGGACCCCAGGCACGTCGGCCAGGGCCAGGCGCGCCATGTCCACCCGCTCGGCCAGGCTGAAGCAAGGCGCCTTGGTGGCGCTATCGGCTACGGCGACCACCACCTGGTCGAAGATGCGCGCGGCACGACGCACCAAATCCTCGTGGCCACGGGTGATCGGGTCGAACGTGCCGGGATAGATGATTTTCCTAACGGTCATGCCCGTTCCAGCAAACAAAAATGCGATTGCCCGGCCCGCCCTTCGCGCAAGACCTGCCAACCCGCGGCGGCGAGTTGCTCGTCGGAAAGCGAGCCATCGTGTTCGAGGTAGATTTTACCCTCGGGCGCGAGCCGTGTCGCCGCAAGCGCCAAAGCCCTGTCCCAAAGCCCTTCGGCGAAGGGCGGGTCGATGAAGATGACATCGAATAAGCCGCACTCGGTGCTCAGATAGTTTAGGCCATCGGCCCGAACCACCCGCCCACCCAGCACGGCGGCGTTGCCCTCTAGCGCCGCGCAGGCCCGGGCATCGCGTTCGACCAGCACGACCTCGGCCGCACCGCGCGAGGCCGCCTCGAACCCGAGCGCGCCGCTGCCGGCGAACAAGTCGAGGCAGCGCAAGTCGTGCAGACGCTGGCCCAGCCAGTTGAATAGGGTCTCGCGCACCCGGTCCGGCGTCGGCCGCAGGCCGAGCACCGCCTGGAAATGCAGCTTACGGCCACGATGGGTGCCGCCGATGATGCGGACCTGATTATTTGGCCGCTGCGGCATTCGACTGTCCACCGACGATCACGGTTTGCACCGCCGACAAGGGCACGCGCTGCCGGAAGGCCTGCACGATGTCGTCGCGGGTCACTGCGGCGATCTTGGCCATGTAGGTGTCGAGCCAATCCGAGGGCAGCCGGTAGAAGCCGATGACGCTCAGATAGCCGAGTATCTTTTTGTTGCTATCCAGGCGCAACGGAAAGCCGCCGATCATATTGTTCTTCGCCTGCGTCAATTCTTCGTCGCTCGGCCCCTCGTCCACATAACGGCGCAAAGTCTCGCGCGCGACCCGCACCGCCTCGTCGGTACTCTCGCGCTTGGTCTGCAGGCCGATTTGGAACGGACCCAACTCGGCCATCGGCGAGAAATAGCTGTAGACGCTATAGGCCAAGCCGCGTTGCTGCCGAATCTCCTTCATCAAGCGCGAATCGAAACCGCCGCCGCCCAGCACGTAATTGCCAACCAGCAAGGGGAAATAGTCCGGGTCTTCGCGTTTCAGGCCAGGCAGCCCCATGAACAAGTGGCTCTGGGTTGCATAATGCGACAGCACTTGGGTCTTGCCGGCAGGGTTTACCGTCACCGGGGCAATGGCCGCCGGCGCCTCGCCGGCAGGCAGCCCGCCGGCCAGTTGTTCGGCGATGGCCTCGGCCTGGGCTCGGCTGACATCGCCCATCAAGGCGATCGACAAGGCCTTGGCCCGATAGTGCCGGCGATGAAACTCGATGAAATCGGCCTGCCGCAACTTGGCCAGCCCCGCTTCGCTGACCCGGCTGGCAGCCGAGTAGGGATGATCGCCATAGATCGCGATCTGGAAGGCCTCGGCACCGATGACCTCGGGTTGGGTCCGCGCCTCCTTGAGGCCGGCGATGGTGCGCGCCTTTTCCCGCTCGATCACCGGTTTGGGGAAATGCGGCCGCTGCAAGATCGCGGCCAGCGTGGCCACCGCCTGCTCCCGCTCGGCCGCGCTGCTCAAGGTACGCAATTCGAAACCCGCCTGATCGCCATCGATGCTGCCAGCCAAGCTCGCCCCCACGTCGGCCAAGCGCTCGGCAATCGCACGCTCCGACCAGGCACCGGCCCCAAGGCCCATCAAATGCCGGGTCAGGCTAGCCACGCCATATTGACCGGGCCGATCGTAGGCGGTGCCGGCCGCAAAATCGGCGGAGATATCCAGTATCGGCAGGTCGTGATTCTCGACGAAGGCCACGCGCGCGCCCTGGCTGGTCTGCCAGCGCTGAATATTCAGCGCGGCCTGGACCGGCAAGGCCAACAGGCCACAGAGCAACACGCCAAACCATTGCTTAGCGGACATGGCCGTCTCCCATCATGGCGGCGGCTTCGGCCTTGCCTTCCGGCAAGGGCAGGGGATCGAGCGTCGCCACCGTCAATTTGTCGTCGACCAGATAGCGCTTGGCCACCTCCCGCACCTGCTCGGCAGTCACCGCCCGAATCCGCTCGAAGCGTTGATTGAGCAAGCGGTAGTCGAGCCCGGCCGTGACCCATTCGCCGATCTGCATCGCTTGATAGAACAAGGAATCGCGCTGAAATACCTGCCCAGCCAGGACCTGGGCCTTCACCCGCTGCAACTCCTTGTCGGAAATACCGTCGCGCTGAATGCGGACGATCTCGTGTGTCAATGCCGCCTGCACCTCATCGACGCCGTGGCCTTCGGCCGGCGTCGCGTCGAGCATGAACTGCACCGGGCCACGGGCCGCATCGTCATAGCCGGCACTGACCTCGGTCGCGATCTTGCGTTCCTTGACCAGGCGCTGCGACAACCGGGCCGAGGCGTTGCCATCGAGCACGCCGGCCAGCACCTCAAGGGCATAGGGCTCCCAATCCTTGGCCGGATCGGACAATTTCGGCGCAGGCCAGGCCATCAACAGATAAGGCAGCTTGGCCGGCGCCCGCGTGACCACCCGCTTCATGCCGGACTGTACGGGCTCGACCAGTGGCTTGCGCTCAGGCAGCGCCCGGGCCGGGATGGGGCCGAAGTATTGCTCGGCCAGCGTAAATACCTGCTCCGGCTCGACATCCCCCGCTACCACCAGGGTCGCGTTATTCGGCGCATACCAATGCCGGTACCAAGCCTGGGCGTCGGCCACCGTCATGTTCTTCAAATCGCCCATCCAGCCGATCACCGGATGCCGATAGGGGTGCGCCTCGAACGCGGTCGCCATGAAGTTCTCGTAGAGCAGCGCATGCGGCTCATCCTCGGTGCGCATGCGCCGCTCTTCCATCACCACCTGGATCTCCTTGGCGAACTCCGCCGGCGCCAGGTTGAGGTTTACCATACGGTCGGCCTCCAGCTTGAACGCCAAGGCCAAGCGGTCTTTCTGCAAGGTCTGGAAGTAGGCGGTATGGTCGCGCGAGGTAAACGCGTTCTCGCGCCCCCCCGCCGCGGCGATCTGCTTGGAAAACTCGCCGGCCGGCACGGCCTGGGTACCCTTGAACATCATGTGTTCGAGCACATGGGCCACCCCTGTCGTGCCATAGCTTTCGTCCATACTGCCGGCCCGGTACCAAACCTGGCTCACCACCACCGGTGCGCGGTGATCGGTCTTCACGATCACCTTGAGGCCGTTGCCCAGCCTGCGTTCGGCCAGGTCTGCCTGCGCATTCAGGGCCAGGCCGAAACTCAATAGCAGACAGGCTAGCATTCGCATCGTCTTATCGTTCGAAAATGACCTCAGGACGCGCATGATAAAATCTCCGTCACAAACGCACCATCCGACCCCTATATCACGTGTTTAGTTTCTTCAAGAAAAACCAGGACAACGACCAGGCCAAGGCGGCGGCCAAGCCCAGTTGGGGCGAACGCCTGAAGAGCGGCCTGGGCCGCACCCGTTCGGCCCTGACCCAGCCTTTCGCCACGCTGTTCTCCAGCCACGCCGAGATCGACGAGGCCTTATACGAGGAACTCGAGGACATCCTGCTCACCGCCGATGTCGGCGTCGAGGCCAGCCAGCACTTGCTGAGCGCGCTCCGCGCCCGGGTCAAACGCGACGGCCTGACCGAATCCGAGCAACTCAAGGCCGCACTCAAAAGCGCGCTGGCGGAACTGCTGGCGCCCTTGGAACACCCGCTGGTGCCGACCGGGCACAAACCCTTCGTGATCATGCTGGCCGGCATCAACGGCGCGGGCAAGACCACCACTATCGGCAAGCTGGCCTGGCGTTTCCGGCAAGAAGGCAAGAGCGTGATGCTCGCCGCCGGCGACACCTTCCGCGCCGCCGCCCGCGAGCAACTCGCGGAATGGGGCGAGCGCAATCAGGTCGAGGTGATCGGCGGCCAGGGCGGCGACCCGGCGGCGGTGATCTACGATGCGATCCAGTCGGCCACCGCGCGCGGCATCGACATCGTGCTGGCCGATACCGCCGGCCGGCTACCGACCCAACTGCACCTGATGGAAGAGATCAAGAAGATCCGCCGCGTGATCCAAAAGGCCGACCCGAGCGCACCGCATGAGGTATTGCTGGTGCTCGACGCCAACATCGGCCAAAACGCGATCCTGCAGGCCCAGGCCTTCGACGAGGCGATCAACGTCACCGGCCTGGTGTTGACCAAGCTCGACGGCACGGCCAAGGGCGGCGTGATCGCCGCACTGGCCAAGCGCCGGCCGATCCCGGTGCGCTTTATCGGCATCGGCGAGGGCCTGGAAGACTTGCAGCCCTTCCGGGTCGATGAATTCGTCGACGCCCTGTTTTCCTGACGTGCTGGCCTGATAGACTCGGCACATGATCGAACTGAACGACGTCACCAAGCGCTACCCCGGCGGCCACGAGGCGCTGTCCCATGTCTCGCTCGGCATCGCCAAGGGCGAGATGGTGTTCGTCAATGGCCGCTCCGGTGCAGGCAAGAGCACGCTGCTCAAGCTCATCGCCGCCACCGAGCGCCCCACCTCGGGCAGTGTCGTCGTGTTCGGCCAGAACATCGGCCGCATGCGCCGCTCGGGCCTGCCCTATTTCCGCCGCAATCTCGGCTTGGTCTTCCAAGACCACAAACTGCTCTATGACCGTAGCGTCTTCGACAATGTGCTGCTGCCCTTGCAAATCCAAGGCCTGACCGGCCATGAAGCCGGCAAACGCGTGCGCGCCGCGCTGGACAAGGCCGGCCTGACAGGCAAAGAACGCGCGCGTCCGATCACCCTGTCGGGCGGCGAGCAACAGCGCCTGTGCATTGCCCGCGCCATCGTCGGCCGACCGCAATTGCTTCTGGCCGACGAGCCCACCGCCAACCTGGACGAGGCCTATGCCAGCGAGATCATGGACATGTTCCGCGCCCTCAACCAGGTCGGCGTGACCCTGATCATCTCCACCCATGACCAAAGTCAGGCGCAACGCTATGGCGGCCGCGCCATCCATTTGGCGGAGGGCAAACTGCTATGAACGCCTGGCTTGCGCACCATGCGCACAGTTTCGCTGTCGCGTTCGACCGCCTGCGCCGCGCCCCCCTCGCCGCCTTGATCTCCGTGCTGGTAATCGCCACCGCCATCACCCTGCCTGCGGGCCTCTATCTGCTGCTCGACAACCTCAAAAAAGCGACCGCCGATGCCACACCGCGCGCAGAGCTGAGCGTGTTCTTCAAGCTCAACACCTCCGAGGCGGCCGCCCGGCAAATCGGCCAGGGGCTGCAGCAGCAGCCGGATATTGCCTCCGTCCACTTCATCAGCCGCGACGCGGCACTCAAACGCCTGGAGAAACTGGGGCTGGGCGACATCACGGCCGGCCTGCCTGGCAACCCGCTGCCGCATGCGCTGATCATCAGCACCCGCGATTCCAGCCCAGCCACCTTAGATAAACTGGCCGAAACCTTAGGTAAGCGGCCGGAGGTGGATCGGGTCAACCTCGATAGCGGCTGGGCACGCCGGCTGAATGCCTTCATGCAACTGGGCGAACGCGTGGTCTGGCTACTTGCCGGTTTATTCGGCCTGGCTTTGGCCGCCATTACCGGCAACACCATCCGCCTGCAAATCTACGCCCAGCGCGATGAGATCGAGGTCGCCCGCCTGCTCGGCGCGACCGACCGCTTCATCCGCCGACCATTCCTCTATTTTGGCGGCCTACAGGGCCTGCTCGGCGGCTTGACCGCCTGGGCCATGCTGAGCCTGGCGCTCTTTCTGCTGCATGGCCGCATCGCAGAACTCGCTGCGGCTTACGACAGCGAATTCGCGCTGGCCGGCCTGAGTTGGCTGGACGGCATCGCGCTGGCGGCCATCTCTGGCCTCTTGGGGCTAATCGGCGCCCTCTATGCCGTCGCCCATACCCAACGCACCTTGCGCATTGCCTGACCCGCTATAGTTGATGGAACTTATCGGGATTAGCACTCTCCATTGCTGAGTGCTAGAATCCGCATCAGTCCCTTGGAGGTTTTGACATGACCGCACAGGCCCTAAGCTTTCCAGTCCCTGCCAGCCTAGGTAGCATCGAGAGCTACATCCAAGCCGCGAACCGCTTCCCGCTGCTCAGCGCCGAGGAGGAATTAAGCCTCGCCCGCCGCTTCCGCGACGCGCAGGACCTGGAAGCCGCCCGTCAGTTGGTGCTGTCCCATCTGCGCCTGGTCGTTTCCATCGCCCGCGGCTATTTGGGCTATGGCCTACCCCATGCCGATCTGATCCAGGAAGGCAATGTCGGCCTGATGAAGGCCGTCAAACGCTACGACCCCGAGCGTGGCGTGCGCCTGGTCTCCTTTGCCGTGCATTGGATCAAGGCAGAAATCCACGAGTACATCCTGCGCAACTGGCGCTTGGTCAAAGTGGCCACGACCAAGGCCCAACGCAAGCTGTTCTTCAACCTGCGCAGCCTCAAGCAGCATGGCGGCAGCCTGAGCCCAGACGAAGTTGAAGCCATGGCTCAGACCTTGAACGTCAGCAGCCACGACGTGCGCGAGATGGAAACCCGGCTCTATGGCCAGGACATTGCGCTGGAGGCCAATGCCGATGAGGACGAAGATAGCTTTGCCCCCATCGCCTACCTCGCCGCACCCGATGCAGAACCGATCCTCGATATCGAACGCAAGGAACGCGAGCAACTGGCCACGACCGGCCTGGCCCAAGCATTGGAAGCGCTCGACGAGCGTAGCCGGCATATTGTCCAGGCCCGCTGGCTGAACGAAGAGGATCCCGCCACCTTGCATGAACTGGCCGCGCAATATGGCATCTCGGCCGAGCGGGTACGGCAGATCGAGGCGAAGGCCTTGCAGAAAATGAAGGCGACGCTGCTTAGCTGACAAACACCCTTAACAATCAAAAAGCCCCGCGATGCGGGGCTTTTTGATTGAGTGGCGCCGAGGTCAGAACAGCTTGCCAATCAGAACCGTAATCAGGCTCAGCCAAGCCCACGCGATCAAGGCGATCACCACGGTCATCGGCAAGTTGGTCTTGTTGAATAGCTCTTTCATCGCAGGCTCCAAAATCGCAAAGTCCGGCGGATTCTAGCGCATCCCCCTCTCGGGCTCAATGCCGTTTGAGATTCACTTGGTCTTCGCGGTCGGCATGGCTTTTTCGCCGACCTTGCCATCCACCGAAAGCTTGTCCTTGAGCTTCGCGACACTGGCTTTGCCGAAGCCTTTCACATTGGCCAGATCGTCGAGGCTTTTAAATGCCCCATGTTTATCGCGATATTCGACGATCGCCTTGGCCTTGGCGGGGCCGATACCCTTGACCGTTTCCAATTGAGACGGCGTCGCGCTATTGATATCGACAACGGCCCAGGCCGGGAATGCAAACAAGGCCGACAACAAAACCGCAACTATCAATTTCTTCATCATGTTCTCCCTAATGATTAAAAAAGGACGCAACAGGCGTCCACAGGAGCATAACGAATCGAGCGAAATATCCAATCGGCCATTTGGCCGATCAGTCTATCGAAAGATATAGGCGTGAAAGCAAAAAAAAACGGGCGTCCGAAGACGCCCGTTGCAACCACTAAACGACTAGAAATCTAGGCGATTAGAAGTTGTGGATCAGACCCAGGGAAACGCCGTGCGGGTTGCCGCCCAGGCCGGTACCAGGGTTGTCACCGTGGCCGCCGCCGAAGGCGCTGAAGGCAGCGCCGGCGTCGTTGTCGGTGCTGGCATAAGCAACGTAAGCGGTGGTGCGCTTGGACATCGCGTAATCCAGACCCAGGGCCCACAGATCGGCACCGGTGTTGCTGGTGGATTTCTTGTCGTCAGCCTGATAGTACTGGGCCTTCAGGGTCATCGGACCCATCGTGTAAGCGCCACCCAGACCCCAGACCTTGCGGTCGGCATTCTTAACGCCGTTCGCATCGCCAGCATCTTGATAGAAGGCGACGGCCTTGAAGTCACCGAAGGTGTAGCCACCGGCCAAGCGCCAGATGGTCTCGTCAGGCTTGCCAGCCGTGCCGAAGTCACGGTTCTGGTAGCCAGCGCCCAGCAGCAGGGGGCCGTTGGTGTAGAAGGCGTTCATGCTGACGGCGGTGTCGGAAGCGTCGGTAGCGGCGCCAGCGGCCAAGTTGGTCGCATAGGCGATGGTGGCGTTGAAGCCATTCATGTCGGGGGTGACATAGGCGATGACGTTGTTCGGACGAACGTCGGCAGCCGCGCCGTCGGCGCCCATCAGGTTACGGGTATCACCGATCTGGTTGTTGAACAGGTCGACCTTGCGGCTGACGATCTTCAGGGGGGCCTCGGCCTTGCCCAGGATAACGGTACCGAAACCGCCGTTCAGGCCGACATAGGTGTTGCCGGAGCCAACGCCGTTGGCGGTGCCGCCGAAGGAGCCGTCGGCATTGCCGGTAGCGCCCACGTCGAAGTAGGTCTGGATGTTCCAAACAGCCTTCATGCCACCGCCCAGGTCCTCGGTGCCCTTGACGACGATGTTAGAAGCGTTGCTGGAAACGTTCCAGTTGCCGCCAGCAGCAGCGGTATCGGCGTCCAGGTAATCCAAAGACAGGTGGAGCTGGCCACTAATGTCCACGTTGGAAGTGGCAGCGAAGGCGGGAGCGGCAAAGGCGCCGGCCACAGCCAGAGCAATCAGAGACTTCTTCATGTAACTCTCCTTTGTGATGAAAACCACCCGGGTTTCCGGGAATCTACAACCTCTCGCGCGAGAAGTTCGGGGCCCATTTTCTCAAAGCCAGGGGGCTCGGCTCCAAGGTTTTCCCACTTTTGCCACCCGCCCCGGTCGCCTTGTTGCTTGCCAACAACAAGGCCAGGGCTGGTAGTTTTTGACCATCCTCCTTAATTATCAATAAGTTAACCGAACAAATTGGCCAATTCCACCCCCGGTTCGGCCGCCCGCATGAAGGCCTCGCCAACCAGGAAGGCATGGACGCCGTTTTGCCGCATCAGCGCAACATCGGCCGGAGCGAGGATGCCGCTTTCAGTAATAACGATCCGATCCTGGGCGATGCCGGGCAGCAGGTCCAGCGTGGTTGCCAAACTGACTTCGAAGCTGCGCAGGTTGCGGTTGTTGATGCCGATAAGCGGCGTCTTCAATTGCAAGGCCTGCGTCAATTCAGCCGCATTATGCGACTCGACCAGCACGGCCATGCCCAATTCCATGGCCAGCGCCTCCAACTCTTGCATTTGCGTCAGGCCCAGGGCGGCAACGATGAGCAGGATGCAGTCCGCCCCCATGGCCCGCGCCTCGTAGACTTGATAGGGATCGACCATGAAGTCCTTACGCAGCACCGGCAGCGCACAGGCCGCGCGCGCTTCCCCGAGGTATTCCGGCGCGCCCTGGAAGAACTGGCGATCGGTGAGCACGGACAGGCAGGCCGCCCCGCCCCGCTCATAACTCGCGGCGATCTCGGCCGGCCTAAAGTCGGCGCGGATGACGCCCTTGCTCGGGCTGGCTTTTTTGATCTCGGCGATCACCGCCGGCCGGCCGGCCTTCAGCTTAGCCCGGATGGCGCCGACAAAATCACGCGGCGGCGGCGCCAACTCGGCCGCCTCGCGGATCGCTTCGAGCGGCTCGGCCTTGCGGGCGGCGGCGATCTCTTCATGTTTGACCGCTAATATCTTGTCCAGAATGTCTGACATGGCATTTTCCTCGGCAGCGTCCGCGCTACCCGTCGTCCTAATGTTCCTCGATGCGCACCCGCGGTGTAATGCCGGTGAACAACTCATAGGCGATGGTGCCGGCGCTAGCTGCCACCTCCTCCGCCGGCAGATCTCCCCCCCAGAGCGTCACCAGGCTACCGACATGACCGTTCGGGATGGGACTCAGGTCTACGCACAGCATATCCATCGACACCCTGCCCAAGGTACGCGTGCGCTGGCCCTCGACCAAGACCGGCGTGCCGGTACCGGCATGGCGCGGATAACCGTCGCCGTAACCGCAGGCCACGATGCCAATCCGCATATCCTTGGGCGCGACAAAGGTGCTGCCGTAGCCGACCGCCTCGCCCTTGCGCAGAGGCCGCTGGGCAATGAGCCGGCTCTCCAGGGTCATGGCCGGCAGCAAGCCGATATCCTGCCCACTCTGGCCAACAAAAGGCGATGCGCCATAGAGCATGATGCCAGGCCGCACCCAATCGCCATGGGACTGCGGATAGCGCATCAACGCGGCAGAATTGGCCAGGCTCGCGGGCAAGCCCAGCCCCTCTGCCGCCTCATGGAAAAGCTGCATCGGCTCGACGATACCCAACCCGGCATCGTCGGCATTGGCAAAATGCGTCATCAAGGTAATGTGGCCGACCGATTCGGCCGCTTGCAGCCGCGCCACCGCTTCCTTGAGCCGCTTGGGGTGCAGGCCTAAGCGATGCATGCCGGTATCGACCTTGACGAAGACATCGAGCCGATGGTCAAGGTGGGCACGCATTAAAATATCGACCTGGTCTTCGCGATGGATCACCGGCTGCAAACGCCAGCGCGCCAGCGCCGGCAATTCGTCAGGATGGAAGAAGCCTTCGAGCATCACGATCGGATGGGTCAAACCCTCCGCCCGCAGGGCCTCGGCCTCGTCCAAGGTCAGCACGGCGAAGCCATCGGCCGCACGCAAAGCACGCGCGACGCGGAGCAGTCCATGGCCATAACCATTGGCCTTGATCACTGCGAGGATGCGGGCTTCACCGGCCAAGCGGCGAGCCAGACCCAAATTATGGGCCAGGGCAGCAGTATCGATGCGGGCAACGAGCGGGCGGGACATAAACCCTTAGTTGTTCGGCGTCAGGTAGATGTCGGCCGCGAAGTTCTCGAAGCGGGTGAATTCGCCCATGAAGGTCAGGCGCACGGTGCCGGTCGGACCGTTCCTCTGCTTGCCGATGATGATTTCGGCCGTGCCCTTGTCCTGGCTGTCCGGGTTGTAGACCTCGTCGCGGTAGATGAACAGGATGACGTCGGCATCCTGCTCGATGGCGCCGGATTCGCGCAGGTCGGACATCACCGGCCGCTTGTTCGGCCGCTGTTCGAGCGAACGGTTAAGCTGGGACAACGCAATCACCGGCACATGCAGTTCCTTGGCCAGGCTCTTCAGCGAACGGGAGATCTCGGAGATCTCGGTCGCACGGTTCTCGCCAGAACCGCCGCTGCCCGACATCAACTGCAGGTAATCGATGACGATCAATCCCAAGCGGCCATCCTTGCATTGGCGGGCCAGGCGCCGCGCTCGCGCGCGCACCTCCATCGAGGTCAGGCCGCCGGACTCGTCGATGAAGATCGGCGCCTCGCTCAACACGCCAAGGGAATGGGTCAGCCTGGGCCAATCATCGGCGCTGATGCGGCCGGTACGCAGCTTGTGCTGGTCCAGCTTGCCGACCGAACCCAGCATCCGCATGACCAATTGGGTCGAGGCCATTTCCATGCTGAACACCGCCACCGGCAAATTGGCTGCCAAGGCAACGTTCTCCGCAATGTTGAGCGAGAAGGCAGTCTTACCCATGGACGGCCGGCCGGCGACGATGACCAGATCACCCGGCTGCAAACCGGAGGTCTTGCCATCCAAGTCGGCGAAGCCGGTCGGTACGCCAGTGATCTCACTCGGGTTATCCCGGTTGTAGAGTTCGTCGATGCGGTTGACCACCTCGATCAGCACCGGCTTGATCTCCTGGAAGCCTTGACCACCACGGGCACCGGCCTCCTTGATCTCGAACACCTTGGCCTCGGCCTCGTCGAGGATCTCGCTCGCCCTGCGCCCAGCCGGGTTGTAGGACAACTCGGCGATCTCGGAACCGACCTCGGCCAGCCGACGCAGCACCGCACGTTCGCGCACGATCTCGGCATAACGGCGGATATTGGCCGCCGACGGTGTGTTCTGCGCCAGCGTCGTCAGGTACGGCAGGCCGCCGACCTCGTCGAGCTGTTTGTGCGACTCCAAGGCCTCGGCCACGGTGATCACGTCGGCCGGTTTGTTGTCCTCTATCAAGCGGGTGATCTGCTTCCAGATCAGCTTGTGATCGGCTCGGTAGAAATCGACCTCGGAGATCGCGTCCGCCACCCGATCCCACGCGCCGTTTTCCAACAAGAGCCCGCCCAACACAGATTGCTCCGCTTCCACCGAATGCGGCGGCAGCTTGATGGCGGACAGATCGGGATCGGCAAAAACAGCGGACATAGCGGCTCGATTCGTAAAGGGGCATTGTAGCCTTGGCCCCTAAATGACAAAAGGCCGCGCGTGCGGCCTTTTGTACTTGGGCCTGAACGGCTTAGTGTTCGCCGAGCACGGACACCTTGATGTCGACGGAGACGTCGCTGTGCAGAGCCAAGGTCAGGTCGTAGTCGCCGACCATCTTGAACGGGCCCTCGGGCATGCGCACCTCGGCCTTGCTCACATCGAAGCCTTGAGCCTTCAGCGCGTCGGCGATATCGACGTTGGTGACGGAGCCGAACAAACGGCCATCGACACCGGCCTTCTGGCTGATCTGCAACATATAGCCGGTCAGCTTTTCGGCACGGCTCTGGGCAGTCGCCAGCTTCTCGGCGGCGATCTTCTCCAGCTCGGCGCGGCGCTGCGCGAATTCCTCGCGGTTGGCGGCGGTCGCACGTTTGGCCTTACCCTGGGGAATCAGGAAGTTACGGGCAAAACCGTCCTTGACCCGAACCACATCGCCCAAAGCACCCAGGTTAACAACCTTTTCCAGCAGAATGATTTCCATGTCGCGTTCCTTCTTACTGGTGCAGGTCGGTGTAAGGCAGCAGGGCCAAGAACTGGGCGCGCTTGATCGCGGTGGCCAGCTGACGCTGATAGTGGGCACGGGTGCCGGTGATGCGGGCGGGGATGATGCGGCCCTGCTCGGTCAGGAAGTCCTTTAGAACTTCGGTGTCCTTGTAGTCGATTTCTTTCACGCCCTCGGCGGTGAAGCGGCAAAATTTCTTGCGGCGGAACAGTGCGCCGCCGGTCTTGCCCTTGCCTTTGTTATCAGGCTTGCGTCGGAAAAACGCCATGGTTGTTACTCCTTAATTCAATTCGTAATCGGTTACGTGCAACGCCAACAGGCTGCTGCGAGGGCTCTTGCGGTCGAGGAATCCGGCGACGCTGACCTGGGTTCCCACCGGGCTCTGGCTCAGTTTCCGGGCTATCTCGCCAAAGGCGATCGCCTCAACCTCGCACACCACCTGGCGCATCCGGCCCGCCTCTTGCTGCTCCGATCCGTGCGCCAGCCGCATCTGTACGGTGGGCACGCCGGCCGGGGTGAAGCGCAGACCGCTGGTTTCCAGGATTTGCCCAGTCAACTCGACCCGGTTGGCCACCCTTAGGCGGCAGCCTCGGTCGAAGCCTCCTGCTGCGACTGAGGAGCCAGCATGTTGCGGGACTTCTCTTCTTTCATCATCGGCGAAGCGCCGGTGACGGCCTCGTCACGCTTGATGACGATGTGACGCAGGATGGCATCGTTGAAGCGGAAGCCGTGATCCAGCTCGTCCAGGGTTTCCTGGTCGCACTCGATGTTCATCAGCACGTAGTGGGCCTTGTGCACCTTCTGGATGGTGTAGGCCATCTGGCGGCGGCCCCAGTCTTCCAGACGATGGATATGACCGTTCTTGGACGTGATCAGGCTGCGGTAACGCTCGACCATGGCGGGCACCTGCTCGCTCTGGTCCGGATGGACGATAAAGACGATTTCGTAGTGACGCATAACACTCCTTTCGGACTAAGGCCCCCCGTCAGATTCGACCTAAAGCCGAAGCAGCGGTGGAGCAAGGAACCCGGCTCGAACCGACAAGCCGGGGAAGGGGCAGGATTCTAATGAAAAATCAGTCGGATAGCAAGACCGGAAACCCGCGTCAGGCCACGCAATCGACGTGATAGGCCACCTTGCCGTCGATGGCTTCCTTGACCAGACCATGGATGTCGGTCTCGAACCCCGGGAATTGCTCATTGAAATCACGGGCGAACTGCAAGTAGCGCACGATCGTGCCGTTGAAGCGTTCGCCCGGGATCAGCAAGGGGATGCCCGGCGGATAGGGGGTGAGCAGCACGCTGGTGATGCGGCCTTCCAGCTTGTCGATCTCGACCCGCTCGATCTCGCGATGCGCCATCTTGGCGAAGGCCTCGGCCGGCTTCATCGCCGGCGCCATCTCGGACAGGTACATCTCGGTCGTCAGCCGGGCGACGTCGTTGGCCTTGTAGATGCTGTGGATCTGGTCGCACAAGTCCCTGAGGCCGATCTTCTCGTAACGCGGCTGTTTCTCGATGAATTCCGGCAACACCTTCCACAACGGCTGGTTCGCGTCGTAATCGGTCTTGAACTGCTGCAAGGCGGTCAACAGCGTGTTCCAACGGCCCTTGGTGATGCCGATAGTGAACATGATGAAGAAGGAATACAGACCGGTCTTCTCGACGATGACGCCATGCTCGGCCAGATACTTGGTGACGATGGCGGCCGGGATACCCCGGTCGGCAAACTCGCCGGACACATCCAAGCCCGGGGTGATAATGGTCGCCTTGATCGGGTCGAGCATATTGAAGCCCGGCGCGATGTTGCCGAAACCGTGCCAACGCTCATTGTCCTTCAGCATCCAGTCTTCCTGGTCACCCACACCCTCGGCCTCCTCGGCCAGGTATTGCGGGCCCCAAACCTTGAACCACCAGGACTGGCCAAACTCGCGCTCGACCTTGCGCATCGCGCGACGGAAATCCATAGCCTCGACCAGGGACTCCTCGACCAGGGCGGTACCGGCCGGCGGCTCCATCATCGCCGCCGCCACATCGCAGGAGGCGATGATCGCGTATTGCGGCGAAGTCGAGCTATGCATCAGATAGGCCTCGTTGAACACGTCGCGATCGAGCTGACGTTGCTCCGAGTCCTGCACCAGGATCTGCGAGGCCTGGCTTAAGCCGGCCAACAGCTTGTGCGTGGACTGGGTGGCGAAGATCATCGAATCCTTGCAGCGCGAGCGGCCCTCGCCGATGGCGTGGTAGTCGCCATAGAAGTCGTGGAAGGCGGCGTGCGGCAACCAGGCCTCGTCGAAATGCAGGGTATCGATCCGGCCGTCGAGCATCTCTTTGACCGTCTCGACGTTGTACATCACGCCGTCGTAGGTCGACTGGGTGATGGTCAGGATGCGCGGCTTCTTGTTCTTGAGCTTGCTGGCGAAGGGGTTGGCCTCGATCTTCTTCTGGATGTTCTCGATCTTGAATTCACTCAGCGGGATCGGGCCGATGATGCCGTAATGGTTGCGGGTCGGCGTCAGAAACACCGGGATCGCGCCGGTCATGATGATCGAATGCAGGATGGACTTGTGGCAGTTGCGGTCGACCACCACGATGTCGTCCGGCGCCACGGTCGAGTGCCAGACCATCTTGTTCGAGGTCGACGTGCCGTTGGTGACGAAAAACAGATGGTCGCAGTTGAAGATGCGCGCCGCATTGCGTTCGGAGGCCGCCACCGGGCCGGTGTGATCGAGCAACTGGCCCAACTCGTCCACGGCGTTGCAGACATCGGCCCGCAGCAGGTTCTCGCCGAAGAACTGGTGGAACATCTGGCCGATCGGCGACTTCAGGAAGGCGACGCCGCCGGAATGGCCCGGGCAATGCCAGGAATAGGAGCCGTCCGAGGCGTAATGGGTCAGCGCCCGGAAGAACGGCGGCACGATGGAATCCAGATAGGTCCGCGCCTCGCGCACGATATAGCGGGCGAGAAACTCGGGCGTGTCCTCCAGCATGTGGATGAAGCCGTTCAGCTCGCGCAGGATGTCGTTCGGGATATGGCGCGAGGTGCGGGTCTCGCCGTGCAGGAAGATCGGGATCTCGGCATTGCGGAAGCGGATCCCCTCGACGAAGGCGCGCAGCTCGGCGATGGTCTCTTCTTCTTCGTTGGCCAATTCCTCGTCATCGACCGACAGGATGAAGACCGACGCGCGCGACTGCTGCTGGGCGAAGGAGGACAGGTCGCCGTAGCTGGTCACACCCAGCACCTCCATACCCTCCTCCTCGATGGCCTTGGCCAAGGCGCGAATGGACAAGCCGCTCTGGTTTTCGGAACGGAAGTCTTCGTCGATGATGACGACGGGAAAGCGGAATCGCATGGCCTACTCCATTCGCCCCCCTCTCCCATCGGGAGAAGGGCCGGGGGTGAGGGTAGCCGGATCGGCAGGGGCCCTCACCCTAACCCTCTCCCATCGGGAGAGGGGATTAAAGGAAAGCGCGGATTATAGGGAGCATCCGGCCGGCGTGGGGCAGAAATTGCATCGGCCGGCCCGGATGGCCGCCTTGCCTAGATTTTAGGCAGGGTGACGCCGGTCTGGCCCTGGTATTTGCCACCCCGGTCACGGTAAGAAGTCTCACAGACCTCGTCCGACTCTAGGAACAGCATCTGGGCCACGCCCTCGTTGGCGTAGATACGGGCCGGCAGCGGCGTGGTATTGGAGAATTCCAGGGTCACATGGCCTTCCCACTCCGGCTCTAGCGGCGTCACGTTGACGATGATGCCGCAGCGGGCATAGGTGCTCTTGCCCAGGCAGATGGTCAACACGGTGCGCGGGATGCGGAAGTATTCGACGGTGCGGGCCAGGGCGAAGGAATTGGGCGGGATGATGCAAGAATCGCCCTTGACCTCGACGAAACTGTTGGGGTCGAACTGCTTCGGGTCGACAATCGTGGTGTTGATGTCGGTAAACAGCTTGAACTCGTTGGCACAGCGCACATCGTAGCCGTAGCTCGAGGTACCGTAAGACACGATGCTGTGGCCGTTGACACTCTTTACCTGACCCGGCTCGAACGGCTCGATCATGCCCTGCTGCTCGGCCATGCGCCGAATCCACTTGTCGGATTTGATGCTCATATTCACGTAAGGAATTAGGGTTAGGAGTCAGGCGGATTCTACACCGCCTCACTCCTTACTCCTCACCCCTCACGTATTTTGGATCACGATGCTGGGGAACTTGGAGCTGTGGTCCACGGCCAAATCGCCGACCTTGACCGCCACGCGGCGGGCAATCTGGCGATAGATCTCGGTCACCCGGCCGTTCGGATCGGCCACCACGGAGGGCTTGCCGGAGTCCGCATCCTCGCGGATGTGGATGTCCAGCGGCAGGCCGCCCAGAAACTCGACGTTGTAGTCCTTGCACATCTTCTCGCCGCCACCCTCGCCGAAGATGCGTTCCTCGCAGCCGCATTTCGAGCAGATATGCAGCGACATGTTCTCGACGATGCCGAGGATGGGCACGCCTACTTTCTCGAACATCTTCAGGCCCTTGCGCGCGTCGATCAGCGCGATGTCCTGCGGCGTGGTCACGATCACCGCACCGGTCACCGGCACGCGCTGGGCCAGGGTCAACTGGATGTCGCCGGTACCCGGCGGCAGGTCGATCACCAGGTAGTCGATGTCCTTCCACTTGGTATTGTTCAGCAACTGTTCCAGCGCCTGGGTGACCATGGGGCCGCGCCAGACCATGGGCGTATCGACGTCGATCAGGAAACCGATGGACATGGCCTGGATGCCGTGACCGATCATCGGTTCCAAGTTCTCGCCATCGGACGACTCCGGGCGGCCATGAATGCCCAACATGGTCGGCTGCGAAGGACCATAGATGTCGGCGTCGAGCATACCGACGCTGGCGCCCTCGGCAGCCAGGGCCAGGGCCAGGTTCACCGCGGTGGTCGACTTGCCGACGCCGCCCTTGCCGGAGGCGACGGCGATGATGTTCTTCACGCCCGGGATCAGCTTGACGCCTTTCTGCACGCCATGAGCGACAATCTTCCAGGACACGTTGGCAGCGGCCGACTCGACGCCGGACACCGTTTTGACCTTGTCCTCGACCATCTGCTTGATTTCGCCTTGCACCAGCTTGGCCGGGTAGGGCAGCACCACATCGAAGCTGACCTTGCCGCCGTCGATCTTGATGTTGCGAACGGATTTGGTGCTGATGAAATCGCGCTGGGTATTGGGGTCGATCAGCTCCTTTAGAGCTGCTTGCACTTGCTGTTCGGTCACTGACATCGTAGAGCCTCTGATTGAATTAAACGTAAAACCGGCGCCCCGCGCCCTGGGGGCTCAAGCCTCGATCACTGCCCTGATAGCTGACGGCACTGCGTCGAATTTCAAGGCCGTTGCGTCAACTAAGAACCGGGGCGCATCAGCTAGCGGCGATTAGCCAAGTATTTTACTCAAATATTATCGGGTCAGGTAACCCCTGATCATCCGGCCATATCTGCGGGCTGCGCCACCAGCAGCAACTCCGGGGCCACCGCTCGTAGCGCCGCCACGATCTGCAGGCCCAGACCGCGCCGCGCCTCATGCGACACCCAAAGCAAGCGGGTTTGGAGATTGAAATCGGCGAACACCACCAAGGGGCCGAAACGCTTGAGCGCGCCCTCGACCAGGATCAACCACGGCGCGAACTCGCCCGGCGGCCACCCCTTCAGGCTGGGCGCCCCCATGACGAAATCGGCCAACAGATGCCCCTGGGCATCGCGTTTGGGCACCCGCTGCCATAACGGCTGGCCGGCTTGCCAATCCGGTGCGCCAAGCAGCTGCTGGCCTGGGCGCACCGTCAGTTCCATAGTCCTAGCGCGTCAATTCCGCGCCGATCTCGGCGAAAGTGCGCGCCACATCGACGGCATGCACCGGCGCACCAAGCTGGCGGGAGATCTGCGAAGCCGAAAACACGCCACGCAGGACTTGGCTGCGATCGGCCTGACGTTCACCGACCAGCGCATGCTGACGGCCGCAAGTCCGCAAGGTGGTGACGATATCGCCAACCCTGGCCTTGACCAGATCGTCCATACACAGCACCTCGATCTTCTCGCGCGGCGTCATGATGTCCTTGACCAGCACATCGCTGTAGCGAATGCCCTGGGTCTGGATGATCTGCATCGGCTTTTCGCTCGTGAGATCGGTCGAGGTCACCAAGCCCAGGATGTGGTTCTGCTCGTCCACCACCAAGAGCAGGCGCACCGAACGGTTGATCATCTTGAGCCGAGCCGACTCGATGCTCTCCAACGGGTGGGTGTTATGGGCGGTGACGCTGCGGAAATCGGTCATCACCATCAACGCCGGGTCGTCCAAGCTCACCTTCTCAGGCAGGGCCTGGCTCGGTTTTTGGAAGCTGGCCCCTTTCTGCAGCGGGGCGGACGGGATGACGTTGTAGTTTTCACTCATGATTCAATGGCCTCTGGTTTTACGGGGTCAACGTTCATACCCACGACCGCCGCCGTGAGTATGCAAAACATGGAGATAAGGATGGCGTACGCGTGGCGCTGCATCGGCCTGGAGAAATTTCTCCAATTCGCCCAAAGCCAAACGATAGACCTCGCGCTTGAATTCGACCACCTCTTCGGCCGGCTGCCAGTATTGGTGCCAACGCCAAGCATCGAACTCGGGGTGATCGCTCGCCTTCAGCCGGACGTCACACTCGCGGCCGACCAGGCGCAACAAGAACCAGATCTGCTTTTGGCCGCGGTAGTGGCCACGCCATTCCTTGCGCACCCAATCCTTAGGTACGTCATAGCGCAACCAGCCACGGGTACGCCCGAGGATGCGCACATGGACCGGCTCTAGGCCGACCTCCTCGGTCAACTCCCGGTACATGGCCTCCTCGGCCGACTCGCCGCTCTTGATGCCGCCCTGCGGAAACTGCCACGAGGACTGGCGGATGCGCTTGCCCCAGAACACCTCGTTGCGGGTATTGCAGAGCACAATGCCGACGTTCGGCCGGTAACCGTCTTTGTCGATCATGGCCGCACCTTAAAAGTTCATGAATTGTTTCCATTCTCCCACCCTTCGCGGCGGGAGAAAAGCCGCTTCGACTATAGGACAAAGCCGCTGTCGCCGACGTTATTGAAGGCCCGCATCCGATCGACGAAGCCTGGAAATTCCAGCCCGAGCATCCCCTCCAGCTCGCGCGCCCGAGCAGCCAAAGTTTGAAAGCCCGAATCCGGCAATGGCGGCTTGAAGCCGAACACGATGATATTGCTCTTCTTCTCGGCCGGCAGAATCAGCGTATGGCCGTCAAAGGCCTGGCCGATCCTATGGAGATAGATGCCGAAGCGGTCTTCCGAGCCCCAGAGATTGAAGGCCGCCACCCCGCCGGGCCGCAGATGGGCATAACAGGCTTGGTAGAACTCATCGCTGGCCAAGGCCTCGACGATACGCTTGGCATCATAGGCATCGACCAGCAGTACGTCCCGGCTGTCCGGCCGCTCACGGACAAAGGCAGCGCCATCGCCCTCGATCACCTGCAGCCGCTCGCCGTCGGGCGGCAGGAAGAAATAGGCACGGGCTGCCGAGATCACCCCCGGGTTGAGCTCCACGGCAGTAAGCCGGCACGCCGGCAAGTTGCGATGGATGCATTTGGCGAGGGAGCCGCCACCCAAGCCGATCAGGGCCGCCTCGCGCGGCTCCGGGTGAAACAACAGAAAGGCCATCATCGCCCGGGTGTATTCCAGTTCCAGGGCGAAGGGGTCGCGCATGCGCATGGCGCTCTGCACCGCCATGCCGCCCAGGTGCAGAAAGCGGACGCCGCCTTTTTCACTGATCTCGACCGGATCGAAACCACCTTGGCCCTGGGCCCGCTGCCTTGAAAACAACCGCATTTGCTAGAATCCGCGCTTTATTCCGAAGCCCCCAAGCCTATCATGCGCACCTCCCAATTTTTCCTCTCCACCAGCAAAGAAGCCCCGGCCGAGGCCGAACTCGTCAGCCACAAGCTGATGCTGCGGGCCGGCCTGATCAAGCGCCTGGGCTCCGGCCTCTATACCTGGATGCCGCTGGGCCTGCGCATCCTGCGCAAAGTGGAGACCATCGTGCGCGAGGAAATGAACCGCGCCGGCGCGATCGAACTGCTGATGCCGGCGGTGATTCCGGCCGAGCTGTGGCAGGAGTCCGGCCGCTGGGACGTGTTCGGCCCGCAGATGCTCAAGATCAAGGACCGCCACCAGCGCGACTTCCTGTTCGGCCCCACCCATGAGGAAGTGATCACCGACCTGGCGCGCAAGGAGATCCGCTCCTACCGCCAACTGCCGGTCAACTTCTACCAGGTCCAGACCAAGTTCCGCGACGAGATCCGGCCCCGCTTCGGCGTCATGCGCGCGCGCGAGTTCCTGATGAAGGACGCCTATTCCTTCCACGCCGATGCGGCCAGCCTGGACGATACCTACCGCACGATGTACGACGCCTACAGCCGCATCTTCACCCGGCTGGGCCTGAAGTTCCGCGCCGTGGCGGCCGACACCGGTGCCATCGGCGGCTCCGGCTCGCACGAGTTCCACGTGCTGGCCGACTCGGGCGAGGACGCCATCGCCTACTGCCCCGACTCCGATTACGCCGCCAACGTCGAGATGGCCGAGGGCCTAGCGCCCCAGGGTAGCCGGCCCGCCCCGAGCCAGGCCAAGCAGGAAGTGGCCACCCCGGGCAAGCACAGCATCGCCGAGGTCACCGAATTCCTCAAGCTGCCGGCCGACCGGGTGGTGAAGACCCTGATCGTCAAAGGCGAGAAGGGCCTGGTCGCCCTGTTGCTGCGCGGCGACCACGAGCTGAACGAGGTCAAGGCCGGCAAGCTGACCGAGGTCTTCTCGCCGCTCACCTTCGCGAGCGACGCCGAGGTCCATGCCGCCGCCGGCTGCCCGCCCGGCTCCATCGGCCCAGTCGGCCTCAAGCTGCCCATCGTCGCCGACCGCGCGCTGATGAACGTCGCCGACTTCGTCTGCGGCGCCAACGTCGCCGGCTATCACCTCACCGGCGTCAACTTCGGCCGCGACCTGCCCGAGCCGGTGTTCGCCGACATCCGCAACGTGGTCGAGGGCGACCCCAGCCCGGACGGCCAGGGCAAGCTGGAGTTGTGCCGCGGCATCGAGGTCGGCCATATCTTCAAGCTCGGCACCAAGTACTCCGAGGCGTTGGAGGCGAAGTTTCTCGACGAACAGGGCAAGAGCCAGACCATGATCATGGGCTGCTACGGCATCGGCGTCTCCCGCATCGTGGCCGCCGCCATCGAGCAGGGCTTTGATGAGCGCGGCATCGTCTTCCCCAAGACCATCGCCCCGTTCGAGCTGGCCATCGTCGCCCTGGGCTACCGCAAGAACCCGGCAGTCAAGGAGGCGGCCGATGCCCTCTATAATCAGCTGAAGGCAGCCGATATCGATGTGGTGCTGGACGACCGCGACGAGCGGCCGGGCGTGATGTTCGCCGACATGGAACTGATCGGCGTGCCGCACCGGGTCGTGGTCAGCGAGCGCGGCCTGAAGGAGGGCCAGTTGGAGTACCAGGGCCGCCAGGACGCGACGGCGACCAAGCTGGCCCAGGCCGAGGCGGCGAAACAGATCGAGGAGCGGGTGAAGGCGTGAACAAGGGCACGGCAAGGGTTCTGCTTCTGGCGCTGGGGCTGACGGCGGGCACCGCGCTATGTCTGACCACCGGCACCGCCCTGGCCGGCGCGCAGAAGTACGAGCCCTTGTCGGCCAGCGTCAAGGCGCAGTTGTCCAAGACGGTGGCCGACAGCGCGGTCGAGGCCGCCTTCGCCGATTCGCCCGTCGTCCAGGCCTGGCTGAGCCTGATGTCGCAACGGCTGGTCCGCTTCATCCCCGATGCCGAATACCGCAGCGATTTTCTCGAGACCGTGCACTACGAGGCCACCCGCGCCGGGCTCGACCCGGAGTTGGTGCTAGGCCTGATCGAGGTGGAGAGCGGCTTCCGCAAATACGCCGTGTCCAGTGTCGCCGCGCGCGGCTATATGCAGGTGATGCCGTTCTGGGTCGACCTGATCGGCAGCCGCGAACAGAACCTGTTCCACCTACGGACCAATCTGCGCTACGGCTGCACCATCCTGCGCCACTACCTGGATATCGAACACGGCGACCTGTTCCGCGCCCTCGGTCGCTACAACGGCAGCCTGGGCCAAGCCCAGTACCCTAATGCCGTCTATGCCGCCTGGCGCAAGCACTGGACCACCGGCGTCTTGCCGGCCAGCTACAGCCCACTGGCTCGACCGATCAGAAAAGGCAGTTGAGAAAAGAAGACGATGGGGCGATGGATGGGAATCGAACCCACGACACCTGGAGCCCAGCTTGGCGCAGCCATGCTGCAATGAAGGCTAATCCGAGCCGTAGGTGAGGGTTAAGCGCCGCAGGCGCGGCCGTAATTACAATCCAACCGCCCGGCACGGGCGGATTGCTACTAACAGGGGAAGGGAAAATGGGGCGATGGATGGGAATCGAACCCACGACACCTGGAGCCACAATCCAGTGCTCTACCAACTGAGCTACCACCGCCACTAAAACTGGCCTGCCCGACAGGGATCGAACCTGTAACCCCCAGCTTAGAAGGCTGGTGCTCTATCCAATTGAGCTACGGGCAGATATCCCGCGGGCTGGATGCAAACACAATACCCGGTCGACGCTGGTCGGGGTGGAGGGATTCGAACCCCCGACATCCTGCTCCCAAAGCAGGCGCGCTACCGGGCTGCGCTACACCCCGAAACTGTGTTTCAGTGTGGGCACAGCGCCAAAAGCCGGCGTCATGCCGAAACCGAGCCGCGAACTATACCGACCGATGCAGTAAAAATCAATGCGAGCCGGCCCTCGGCTCGGCTAAAATCGCGCTCTTCGACCCTTCTGCCTACCCGGACTATGAGCGCGCGCATTCTCGACGGCAAGACCATCGCCTCCAAGCTGCTGCAGGACATCAAACGCCAGGTCGACGCACGGCTGGCCGGCGGCAAGCCGGTGCCGGGCCTGGCCGTCATCCTGATCGGCGGCGATCCGGCCTCGAGCATCTACGTGCGCAACAAGCGCAAGGCCTGCGAAACGGCCGGGGTGCGTTCGATCTCCCACGACCTGCCGGCCTCGACCACCCAGGCGGAACTGATGGCGCTGATCGACCAGCTGAATGCGGACGAGACCGTCGACGGCATCCTGGTCCAGGCGCCGCTGCCGGCGCAGATCGACGACGAGGCCGTGGTCGAACGGATCAGCGCGGGCAAGGACGTCGACGGCTTTCACCCTTACAACATCGGCCGGCTGGCGGTGCGCCTGCCGACCCTGCGTTCCTGCACGCCCTACGGCGTGATGAAGCTGCTGGCCGAGACCGGCGAGCCGCTGCGCGGCAAGCACGCCGTGGTGGTCGGTGCCTCCAACCACGTCGGCCGGCCGATGGCCCTGGAATTGCTGCTGGCTGGCTGCACGGTCACGGTCTGCCACAGCGCCACCCGCGACCTGGCCCAGCTCGTCGGCCAGGCCGACATCGTGGTCGCCGCCGTCGGCCGGCCGGAGATGGTCAAGGGCGCCTGGGTCAAGCCCGGCGCCATCGTGGTCGACATCGGTATCAACCGCCTGGACGACGGCCGCATCGTCGGCGACGTCGAGTTCGAAGCGGCCAAGGAAAGGGCGGGCTGGATCACCCCGGTGCCGGGTGGGGTCGGCCCGATGACCGTGGCCACCCTGCTCCAGAACACCCTGGAGGCGGCGGCCGTCCACCACCCCTAAGCCTTAGGCGGCAAACCAGCCCTGCAGTCGGGCCACATCGACATAGCCCGCCTCGTCGGCATCAATCCTGGCATAAGGCGCATTCGGCTCGCCCAGAGCGGACAGCACCGCCAGCGCCCCGGAAAAATCGTGACCGCGGGTGTAGTCGTTCACGGTCACCACGGTCTTCAGCCCGGCGCCGCGCGAGGCGCGGATGCCGTTCTCCGAATCCTCGAAGGCCAGGCACTGCTCGGGCGTCAGGCCCAGCTGCTGCATGGCCCAGACATAGATGTCCGGCGCCGGCTTCTTGGCCGGCACGATGTCGCCGGCCGCGATCACGGCGAACCAGTCGGCGCCGTCCTCGGCCAGGCTGTGCCTGAGCAAGGCGGTGACGTTCTCCGGCGTCGTCGTCGTCGCCACACCCAGGATCAGGCCGGCATCGCGCGCCTCTTGCAGCAGGCGTTTCACGCCCGGCCGCAGCGGGATGCCGCCCTGGGCCAACAACTCGGTGTAATGGCGGGTCTTGGCCTTGTGCAACTCGGCCACCAGGCCGTCGAAGTCGGCCGGCTTCCGGTAATCGGGCCGGAAACGCTCGACATAGAACTTCATCCGCTCCTTACCACCGGTTACTTCCAGCAACTGGCCATAGAGGGCGACATCCCAGTCCCAATCCAGGCCGAATTCGCGGAAGGCCGCGTTGAAGGCAGGGCGATGGCCGTCCCGCTCGGTATCGGCCAAGGTGCCGTCGACATCGAATAGCAAAGCTTTCAGTTCAGTCATCGTCGTTAAACCATTTGTTCATTGCAAAGTCATTCAGGGGTAAAATTTCTTCCCCAACCACTCCCGCTAGAGGCCGCTCATGATCCGCCCCGAGCAAAACCCCGAATTCGACGCACTGTTCGACGGCATGCTGTATAGCCTGATGTCGTGGAAACAACTGGCCGAGTTCTGGGCGCGCATCGACACGGCGGCAGGCTGGTATCTCTATGCCATCGGCGAGGACCGCCCGGAGGCCACAGCCGATGCCGAACACGTCGGCACCTTCATCCGCGAAATCGATGCGCTCCTGCACAAGGATCATCACGAAGACTATTGCGGCATCGTTTACACCGACGATTTCAACCGCCCCAAGATCGTCAAGATCTACGACCCCAACCATCTCGGCAGCTCCTGCGGCTCCGTCGGTTACCGCGTATTACCCGGCTGGGTCATGTCGCTCACCCCGCCCTCCGACCTCACCCCCAGCCATTTCGTTCCGCAGAACCGCCGCCGCTGGTGGCAAGGCTTCCTGGAGGCCATCCACCACGCTTGATAGCGGTGGGCAGGCGACGAAAAAAAAGCGGCCGAGGCCGCTTTTTTTATTGGCCGTTTCGGATCAGGCCGCGGATTCCGGCTCGGTCGGCGCTGCCGTTTCGGCCGGCTGATCGGCCGCCTGTTCGGCCGGCGCAGCGGCTTCCGAAGCCGCCTTCATCGACAGGCGCAGACGCCCCTTCTCATCGGCTTCCAACACCTTTACCCGGACTGCCTGACCTTCCTTGAGGTAGTCGGTCACGGCATTGACGCGCTCTTGCGCAATCTGCGAGATGTGCAGCAAGCCGTCGCGGCCGGGCAGGATGTTGACGATGGCACCGAAGTCCAAAATCTTCAGCACGGTACCTTCGTAGATACGACCGACCTCAACCTCGGCGGTCAAGTCCTCGATCCGCTTCTTGGCCGCCTCGCCCGCTTCCACGCTGGTACAGGCGATCTTGACCGTGCCGTCCTCGGCGATGTCGATCTGGGTGCCGGTCTCTTCGGTCAGCGCACGGATGGTGGCGCCACCCTTGCCGATCACGTCGCGGATCTTCTCCGGATTGATCTTCATGCTGATGATGCGCGGCGCGAAGGCGGACATCTCCTGGCGCGGGGCGCCCATGGCCGCCTTCATCTGACCGAGGATGTGCATGCGGGCCTCGCGTGCTTGGGTCAGCGCGACCTGCATGATCTCCTTGGTGATGCCCTCGATCTTGATGTCCATCTGCAGCGCGGTCACGCCGTTGTCGGTACCGGCCACCTTGAAGTCCATGTCGCCCAGGTGATCCTCGTCGCCCAGGATGTCGGTCAGCACGGCGAAGCGGTTGCCTTCCTTGATCAGGCCCATGGCGATACCGGCCACGTGTTCCTTCATCGGCACGCCGGCATCCATCAGCGCCAGGCTGCCGCCGCAGACGGAGGCCATGGAGCTGGAACCGTTGGACTCGGTGATCTCGGACACCACGCGGATGGTGTAGCCGAACTCTTCCTTGGCCGGCAGGCAGGCATACAAGGCCCGCTTGGCCAGGCGGCCGTGGCCGATCTCGCGCCGCTTCGGGCTGCCGACGCGGCCGGTCTCGCCGGTGGCGAACGGCGGCATGTTGTAGTGCAACATGAAATGCTCGCTGTAGCCGCCGGTCAGGTCCTCGATGGTCTGCTCGTCGCGACCGGTGCCCAGGGTGGCGACCACCAGGGCCTGGGTCTCGCCGCGGGTGAACAGGGCGGAACCGTGGGTGCGCGGCAGCACGCCGGTGCGGATGGTGATCGGGCGCACGGTGCGGGTATCGCGGCCGTCGATGCGGGGCTCGCCGGCCAGGATGCGGCCGCGCACGACCTGGGCCTCCAGGTGGTGGAACAGGTCCTTGACCACGTTGGCCCGCTCGGTGTCCATGTCCTCGCTGATCATCGCGGCGAACACGCGGTTACGGATCTCGTCGACCGCAGCCATACGCGCCTGCTTCTGCTTGATCGAATAGGCGTTGGACAGATCGGCCTCGCACAACGACTTCATCTGGGCGACCAAGGCCGCGTCGGTCTCGGGCGCAGACCAGTCCCACGGCTCCTTGCCGGCCTCATCGGCCAGTTCGATGATCGCGTCGATCGCCTTCTGCATTTGATCGTGGCCAAAGACCACGGCACCCAACATCACGTCCTCGGGCAATTGCTCGGCCTCGGACTCGACCATCAACACGGCATGTGCGGTACCGGCCACCACCAAATCCAGTTTGGAGTTCTTCAGTTCGGTGTTGCTGGGGTTGAGCACATACTGGCCATCGATGTAGCCGACGCGGGCGGCGCCGATCGGGCCGTTGAACGGCACGCCGGCCAGCATCAGCGCGGCCGAGGCACCGATCATCGCCGGAATGTCGGAATCGACGTCGGGGTTGGACGAGATCACGGTTGCGATGACCTGAATCTCGTTGAAAAAACCATCCGGGAACAGCGGGCGGATCGGGCGGTCGATCAGACGCGAGGTCAGCGTCTCCTTCTCGGTCGGCTTGCCTTCGCGCTTGAAGAAGCCGCCGGGGATACGGCCGGCGGCATAGGTCTTTTCCTGATAATCGACCGTCAGCGGAAAGAAGTCCTGGCCGGGCTTGACCTCGGTCTTGGCCACGGCGGTGACCAGCACCACGGTGTCGTCCATGTTGACTATCACCGCACCGTCGGCCTGACGGGCGATCTCGCCCGTCTCCAGGGTTACTTGGTGACGACCGTATTGAAAGCTTTTCTTGACAGGATTCACGCTGACCTCGTCGATGAGTTCGCTATACCGATAAAGACGCAGACGCCGCGAAAGCGGACGCTGCGGGCTTACTTATGCAGAAGACCCGCAGGGCGTTACTTACGCAGACCCAAGCGCTCGATCAGCGCGCGGTAGGCGTCGGTGTTGCGAGACTTCAAATAATCGAGCAGACGGCGGCGGCGGCTGACCATCTTGAGCAGGCCGCGACGGGAATGGTGATCCTTGGCATTGGCCTTGAAGTGGCCAGTCAAGTCGTTGATGCGCGCGGTCAACAGGGCAACCTGGACCTCGGGCGAGCCGGTATCGGCGGCGCCGCGCTGGAAATCTTTCAGAATCTTCGCCTTATCGGCGGCGGTCATAGCCATGGTTCAGAACTCCAAAACAAACTGGAAAGGGGCGGATTTTACTCGTAAATCCTCTGTTTTCTCAAGTAATTCTGCCGCTCAAGAGCAAACCTGCGCGACGGATCAACTCGCCAGCAAACGGCGCGGCGCCAACTTGCCGTCGTCGTCGACCTCGGCCACGCCGAGAAAGCGGCCGGCCGGGTCGAACAGGGCAAAACGCTGCGCCACAACCAGGCCGGGGCGCCAGATCGCCTGGCCGTGACAAAGCTGCCAAGCCGCATCGACATCCAGATCCATGTGCGGCAGGTCGGCGACCAGAATGGCCGCCGGCTTGAGCCGGGCATCGCGGTCGGCCAGGTCCAGCGCCTCCAGCTCCGGCAGGCCGACCGCTTCCTCCAGACGGAAGGGTCCGACCGAAAGCCGGCGCAGGGCCTGCAAATAGGCGCCGCAGCCCAGGGCGGCGCCGATGTCCTCGGCCAGGGTACGCACGTAGAGCCCCTTGCCGCCATGGACGACCACGGTCAACACGTCGCCGGCCAGCGACTCGACGCCGATCCCATGCACCCGCACCGCGCGCGGCGCCCGTTCGACCTCGATGCCCTGCCGTGCCAACTCATACAGCGGCCGGCCGTCGCGCTTCAAGGCCGAATGCATGGGCGGCACCTGCATGATCTCGCCCAGGAAGTGGGGCAGTACCTCATGCACCTGTTCAAGCGTCACCGCGACCGGCCGGGTCTCGATCACCTCGCCCTCGGGGTCGGCCGTGGTCGTGCGCACGCCCAGGCGGATCTCGGCCCGGTAGCGCTTGTCGGCATCGAGCAGGAACTGGGAGAACTTGGTCGCCTCGCCCAGGCAGATGGGCAACAGGCCGGAGGCGAAGGGGTCGAGGGTGCCGGTGTGGCCGGCCTTTTCCGCTTCGAACAGGCGCTTGGCCCGCTGCAGGGCGCCATTCGAGGTCAGCCCGGTCGGTTTGTCCAGCAGCAATACGCCGTCGACCTTCCGCCGAGGTGGCCGGCGGCGGGGTTCAGTCATCTTGGTGATGGCGCTCGTCTTCGGCGATGGCCTCGTCGATCAGGTGCGAGATGCGATTGCCGCGTTCGAGCGATTCGTCGAACTGGAAGTGCAGTTGTGGCACGCTGCGCAGGCGCATGCGACGCGACAACTCGGTGCGCAGGAAGCCGGCCGCCTTCTGCAGGGCCTGGGTCACCTGCTTGGGTTCGCCGGCGAGCACGCTGAAGTAGACCTTGGCATGCTCCAGATCGGGGTTGACCTCGACCGCGGTGATGGTGACCCCGGTGACGCGCGGATCCTTCATCTCGCGCCAGAGGATGTCGGCCAGCTCCTGGCGGAGCTGTTCGCCGACACGGCGGGCACGGGGGAAATCAGCAGGCATTTTCGAGTAAGGAGCAAGGAGTGCGGAGTTGGCGGCCGGGGATTCTCACCCCTGGCCCCTGACTCCTCACCGCATTACAACGTCCGGGCCACTTCCACGACTTCGAAGAATTCGAGCTGGTCGCCCTCTTCGATTTCGTTGAAGTTCTTGATCGACAGGCCGCAGTCGTAGCCGGACTTGACCTCCTTGACGTCTTCCTTGAAGCGCTTCAGGGAGTCGAGTTCGCCGCTGTGGATGACCACGTTGTCGCGCAGCACGCGGACGTGGGCCGAACGCTTGACCAGGCCGTCGGTCACCATGCAGCCGGCGACGGCGCCGACCTTGGAGATGCGGAACACCTGGCGCACCTCGGCCATACCGAGCACGCTTTCCTTCTTCTCCGGCGACAACAGGCCGGACAGCGCCGCCTTCACCTCGTCCACCGCCTCGTAGATGATGTTGTAGTAGCGGATGTCAACGCCGGAATTCTCGGCCAGCTTGCGCGCCTGGGCATCGGCCCGGACGTTGAAGCCGATGATCACCGCCTTGGAGGCGATGGCCAGGTTGACGTCGGATTCCGATACCGCACCGACCGCGGCGTGGATGATGTTGACCTTGACCTCGTCGGTCGAGATCTTGGTCAAGGCATGCGCCAGGCCCTCGTAGGAACCCTGCGCATCGGACTTGATGATCAAGGCCAGCGACTTCACCTCGCCCTCGCCCATCTGGCCGAAGATGTTCTCCAGCTTGGCCGCCTGCTGCTTGGCCAGGCGCACGTCGCGGAACTTGCCCTGGCGGAACAGCGCGATCTCGCGCGCCTTGCGCTCGTCCGGCAACACCAGCACATCTTCGCCGGCGCCCGGCACATCGGACAGGCCCTGGATCTCGACCGGGATGGCCGGACCGGCGGCATCGACCGGCTTGCCGTTCTCGTCGAGCATGGCGCGGACGCGGCCGAAGGCGGTGCCGGCCAGCATGACGTCGCCCCGGCGCAGGGTACCGGACTGCACCAGGATGGTGGCGACCGGACCGCGGCCCTTGTCCAGGCGCGATTCCACCACCACGCCCTTGGCCGGCGAATCGGTCGCGGCCTTCAGTTCCAGCACCTCGGCCTGCAACAGCACCGCATCGAGCAGGTTGTCGATGCCAACGCCGGTCTTGGCCGAGACGTTGATAAACATGGCGTCGCCGCCCCACTCCTCGGGCACCACGCCCTCGCTCGAGACCTCCTGGCGAATCCGCTCGGGGTTGGCCTCGGGCTTGTCGATCTTGTTCACCGCCACGACGATGGGCACGCCCGCCGCCTTGGCATGGTGGATAGCCTCTTTGGTCTGCGGCATCACGCCGTCGTCGGCCGCCACCACCAGGATGACGATATCGGTGGCCTTGGCGCCCCGCGCCCGCATCGCGGTAAAGGCCTCGTGGCCGGGGGTGTCGAGGAAAGTGACCATGCCCTTGGGCGTATCGACGTGATAGGCGCCGATATGCTGGGTGATGCCGCCCGCCTCGCCGGCGGCCACGCGGGCGCGCCGGATGGAGTCGAGCAGCGAGGTCTTGCCGTGGTCGACGTGGCCCATCACGGTGACCACCGGCGCCCGCGGCTTGAGTTCGATTTCCTTGTGCTCGCCGGTCTCTTCTTCCAGATAGGACTCCGGCGTATCGATCGGCGCCGGCTTGGCCACGTGGCCCATCTCTTCCACCACGATCATCGCGGTTTCCTGGTCCAGCACCTGGTTGATGGTGACCATCGAACCCATCTTCATCAGGGTCTTGATCACCTCAGTCGCCTTCACCGCCATCTTGTGCGCCAGATCGGCGACAGAGATCGTCTCGGGCACCAGCACCTCATGCACCACCGGCTCGGTCGGCGCAGTGAAGGCATGCTGCGCCTCGTGCTCGCCCTTGTGCTTGGCCTTACGGCCGCGCCAACCCTGTTCGGACTCGACCGCACCGCGCACCTTGAGGCCGCCCTTCTTGCCGCCCGCCTCCTCTTCCTTGCCCTTCTTGCCGCCCGCCTTGTCGGTCTTGGGCTTGACTGTCGGTTTGACGGTACCGGCGGGCTTGGGCTTGGCCACCTCGGCAGCCGGCGCCGCGGCCGCCTTGGCTTCGGCCTCCTTGCGAGCCGCCTCACGCTCCTGCTTGGCCTTGAGCTCGGCCTCCTGGATCGCACGCAGCTCGGCTTGGCGCCGCGCCTCGATTTCGCGCACTTTGAGTTCTTCCTCGCCGATCACCTCGGCCTTCTTGCGGGCCTTGGGTTTCTCCGCAACAACCGGCGCGGCCGTCACTTCCTCGACTGGTACCGGCGCGGGCGTCGGTTCGGGCGTGGGGGCCTCGGTCACCACCTCGGTTACCGCCTCGGCCGGTGCGAGTTGCGGCTCCTCGCGCTTCACCAACACGCGCTTCTTGCGCACCTCGACCTGGATCGTGCGCGACTTGCCGCTGCTGTCCGCGGTCTTGATCTCGCTGGTCTGCTTGCGCGTCAGCGTAATCTTGGTCTTGGGCTGCTTGGCGCCGTGTTTGCTCTGCAGGTAATCGAGCAAGCGAGTCTTGTCCTCGTCGCTGAGCTCGTCCTTAGCGTTCTTGACCGACACGCCAGCCGCCTGCAACTGCTCCAGCAGCATCTCGACCGCAACTTTAAGTTCCTTGGAGAACTGTTCGACGTTCATCTATTCCTCGTTACTCGCCACTTGCCGCCAAAATCGGGGCACGTGCGGTCATGATCAGTTGCTTGGCGCGTTCTTCGTCCATCCCGGTCAGTTCGACCAGTTCGTCCACGGCCAAATCGGCCAGATCCTCGGTCGTCGCCACGCCCTTGGATTGCAGCAAGGCGGCGGTGTCGGCATCCATGCCGTCCAGGCTCATCAGGTCCGGGTTCACCGTCTCCACCGTCTCCTCGCGGGCGATGGCCGCCGTCAGCAGCGCATTGCGGGCACGGGCACGCAATTCGTTGACGGTGTCCTCGTCGAAGGCCTCGATCTCCAGCATCTCGTTGAGCGGCACATAGGCCACTTCTTCCAGCGTAGAGAAACCTTCTTGCACCAGCACGTCGGCCACATCCTCGTCGACGTCCAGTTTTTCCATGAACAGATCGCGGATGCTGGTGGCCTCTTGCGTGTGCTTTTGATCGGCCTCGTCCACGGTCATGATGTTGATATTCCAACCGGTCATTTCCGAGGCCAGGCGTACGTTCTGGCCGCCGCGGCCGATGGCATTGGCGAGCTGCTCCTCGTCCACCACCACGTCCATGCTGTGCTTCTCTTCGTCGACCACGATGCTCGACACCTCGGCCGGGGCCAGGGCATTGATCACGAACTGGGCCGGCTCGGGCGACCACAGCACGATGTCGACACGCTCACCCGACAGCTCGTTGGTCACCGCAGTGACGCGGGTACCGCGCACACCGATACAAGTACCTTGCGGGTCGATGCGCGGATCGTTCGACTTGACCGCGATCTTGGCGCGCATGCCGGGGTCGCGGGCGGCGGCCTTGATCTCGATCAGGCCTTCGCTGATCTCGGGCACTTCCATCTCGAACAGCGCCATGATGAACTCGGGTGCGGTACGCGACAGCACCAGTTGCGGGCCACGGCCGCCGCGTTCGATGCGCAGCAGGAAGGCGCGCACGCGGTCGCCGACCCGTAGATTCTCTTTCGGGATCATCTGGTCGCGCGCCAACCAGCCCTCGATCCGGCCGGACTCGATGATGGCGTTGCCCCGGTCCATGCGCTTGATGGTGCCGGTGACCATGGCCTCGTTGCGGGCCAGGAAGTCGTTCAACACCTGCTCGCGCTCGGCATCGCGGATCTTCTGCAGGATGACCTGTTTGGCGGCCTGGGCGCCGATGCGGCCGAACTCGACGGCCTCCAGCGGCTCCTCGATGAATTCGCCGATCTGGATATCGGGATCGATCTCTTGCGCCTCGGACAGCAGGTACTGGTGATCCGGATGCTCCAAGCCGGCCTCGTCGGGCAGCACTTCCCAACGGCGGAAGGCCTCGTATTCCCCGGTCTTGCGGTCGATCGCGACCCGCACCTCGGCATCCACGCTCAAGCGCTTCTTGGTGGCATGGGCCAAGGCGGACTCGATGGCGCCAAAGACCACATCCAAGTCCACATTTTTCTCGCGCGCCAGCGCATCCGCCAACAACAACACTTCCCGACTCATCGCTTCCTCCGGGTCAATCCTTCAACCATTCTCAAAACTGCGGGACCAGGCGGGCCGACTCGATCTCCGCCATCGGGATCGCCACCTCGCCCTGCTCGGTATGCAACTGCACCGCGCCGTCCTGCACGCCGATCAACTGGCCGACATATTTGCGTCGACCGTCCATGGGTAGGCGCAGCTTCACCTGGGCCTGCTCACCGGCGAAGCGAATGAAGTCGGCTTCCTTCACCAGCGGCCGATCCAGACCCGGCGACGACACTTCGAGCCGGTCGTAATCGACGTTCTCGACCGTGAACAGCCGGGTCAGTTGATTGCTCACCCGCACGCAGTCGTCGATCTGGATGCCGCCCGGCTTATCGATGAACAAACGCAGCAAGCCCCGGCCGACGCGTTCCAGCGCCACCAGTTCGTAGCCCATACCGGCCAGGGTCGGCTCGATCAGTGCCTGCACATCCATAAACTCGATCCCGCAGAAACAAAAAATGGGCTCAAAGCCCATTCCGTAAACCCTGCGATTATAACAACATTTTAGAAAAAATGCCCCTGGACACGACTTGGCTGGTGCCCGGGACCGGACTCGAACCGGTACGGCCTTGCGGCCGAGGGATTTTAAGTCCCTTGTGTCTACCTATTCCACCACCCGGGCGGGGCGGCGATCAGTTTCAGCAACGACTAGGGAAGCAACTGGAGGCGCGGGGCGGAGTCGAACCGCCCTGGAAGGATTTGCAATCCTCTGCATAACCGCTTTGCTACCGCGCCGAAAACCGGCTCAAAGAATAAAAAGGGGAAAACCCAGTTTCGGCGAAGGCTAACACGCTGACGTGTTACGCCGACCAAAACCCAGTGTTTTCCCCGGGAGTTCTGGAGCGGGAAACGAGGCTCGAACTCGCGACCTCAACCTTGGCAAGGTTGCGCTCTACCAACTGAGCTATTCCCGCGTCAAAGAGGCGCCATTGTATGCATCGGAAAAATATTGTCAAGCCGCCGGTTGATCTTTCAGTGCGTCCCACGCCATGCGTAAGTAGTAGGCCATCGAGATCAGGGTCAGCAGCGCGGCCAGATCGAGCAGCCAACTGCCAACCAGCGCCACCTGGGCAAAGCCGAACACCGGGTCGTAATAGAGCAACATGAAGATCGCCACCATCTGCGCCGTCGTCTTCAACTTGCCGACAAAGGACACCGCCACGTTCTTGCTGCGGCCGATCCTCGCCATCCATTCGCGCAAGGCCGAGATCGCAATCTCGCGACCGATGATGATCAGCGACACCGTCACCCCGGCCCGATCCAGATCGATCAGCACAATCAGCGCCGCGGCGACCATGAGCTTATCGGCCACCGGATCGAGAAAAGCGCCGAAGGCCGACATCTGGTTCAGTTTTCGTGCGAGATAGCCGTCAAGCCAATCGGTGACGGCGGCGAAGGCGAAAATCAGGGTCGCGGCAAGATTGACCGAATGTTTGGGCAGCCAGCCCTCGGGCAAATAAAACACCACGACGAACAGCGGGATCAGCGCGATCCGCAGCCAGGTCAGCGCATTCGGCAAATTCAAAGGCATTCAGTGCAACTCCCGATAAATCCGTTCCGCCAATTCTCGGCTAATCCCTTCCACCTGGGCCAGTTCTTCCACCCCGGCGGCGACCACGCCGCGCAGACCGCCAAAGCGCTGCAACAGGCTTTGCCGCCGCTTCGGCCCGACGCCGGGGATGCCCTCCAGGCTGGAGCTGGTGCGCTGCTTGGCCCGCTTGGCCCGGTGGCCGGTGATGGCAAAGCGGTGCGCCTCGTCGCGCACCTGCTGGATCAGGTGCAGGGCCGGGTGATCCGAGGGCAGGCCGATCGCCTGCTCCACACCCGGCCGGAACAGCTGTTCCAGCCCCGGCTTGCGCTCTTCGCCCTTGGCCACGCCGACCATGGGCAACTCGGCCAGGCCCAACTCGGTCAACACCTCGACCGCCACGTTCAACTGGCCCTTGCCACCGTCGATCAACAATAGATCAGGCAAGGCGCCCTCGCCTGCCGCCAGTTTGCCATAGCGCCGGCTCAAGGCCTCGCGCATCGCGGCGTAATCGTCGCCCGGCGTGATGTCCGTGACATTGAAACGACGGTATTCCGACGACTGCATCGCCCCTTTGTCGTAGACCACACAGGACACCACCGTGGCCTCGCCCAGGGTGTGGCTGACGTCGAAGCACTCGATGCGGTGGATGCCCTCCTCGCCCAGTACCTCGTTCAGCGCGGCCAGCCGCTTCTCCTGGCTGGCGCGCTGGCCCTCGCGCGCGGTCAGCGCCAGCTCGGCGTTGCTCTGGGCCATGGCCAGCCAGGCCCGGCGCTCACCCACCGCATTGGTCAGCAGCTGCACCTTGTGCTCGGCCGCCTCGGTCAGCCAGTCCTCCAGCCCCTCGGCCGCGGCGGCGGCGTCCAGCACCAAGAGCGGCGGCACCGGCCGGCCGGCGTAATGCTGGGAGACGAAGGCCTCGACGATCTCGACCGCTTCGGCCGCCCCGCCCGCGCTGGGGAAGAAAGCCCGGCCGCCCAGGCTGCGGCCGCCGCGGATCATCATCAGATAGACGCAGACCACCGGTGCCTTGATCGCCACCGCGATCACGTCGGCATCCTGCGCGCTGCGGCTTTCGACGAACTGCTTCTCGCGCACCCGGGTCAGCGCCTGCACCTGGTCGCGGTAGCCGGCCGCCGCCTCGAACCGCAGTTCTTGCGAGGCCGCCTCCATCTTCGCCGTCAGCTCGCGCGCGAGCTCGTCGTCCTTGCCCTGCAGGAACAGCAAGGCATTGGCGACATCGCGCGCGTAGTCCTCGTCTGAAATCAGTCCGACGCAAGGCCCGCTGCAGCGCTTGATCTGGTAGAGCAGGCAGGGCCGCGAGCGATTGGCGAACACCGTGTCCTCGCAGGTGCGCAGGCGGAACACCTTCTGCAGGATCTGGATGCTCTCGCGCACCGCGAAGGAGTTCGGGAACGGCCCGAACACCCGGTCGCGCTTGTCCGGCGTGCCACGGAAATAGGCCAGGCGCGGCCAGGCATGGCCGGTCAACAGCAGATAGGGGTAGGACTTGTCGTCGCGAAACAGGATGTTGTAGCGCGGCGCCAGGCCCTTGATCTGGTTGTTCTCCAACAGCAGCGCCTCGGCCTCGGACCGGGTCGCCGTGATCTGGATGTCGCGGATGCGCGCCACCATGTGCCGAATGCGCGGCGAGAGGTCGGACTTCTGGAAATAGCTCGACACCCGTTTCTTCAGATCGCGCGCCTTGCCGACATAGAGCACCTCGCCGCCCTCGCCCAGCATGCGGTAGACGCCGGGGCGGTTGGGCAGGGCCTTGAGGACGGCGGCCGGGTCGAAGCCCGAGCAGGCAGGGTCGGCGGTTTCGGTCATGGGAGCAAGTTTATTGCACTCCGCTTGAAATGAGCGCAATGCTTGCCTGGGCATGCGCTTAAGCCATGCAGCCGGAACACTTATCGAGTAACCGAATAAATGCGGGCCACTCCATTCCTGATCTAAGGCAGAACCCGTAGGGCGACTTCGCGGAGCAAGCCGCCGAGTAGTTTGATCGACCCCACCCCCGGCTTTTATCCGCGCAGAACGGGGGCAATTACACCCTACTCACTCCTTATCCAACAACTCCCCCGCCATCGCCAATCCGCGTCCGGCAACTTCTCGAAGGCATATCGGTGTAGTGCCTGGGTTTGCCGCCGATGCGCTCCAAGGTATCGATAATCTCCTCGGCGACCTGCTTTTTCTGTCGCGGCTGAGGCCGCCAGCGAACTTGACGATGGCGGCGGGCACGGTCAGGCCGCCTGATTGGCTTTGGCCGCGTCACCATGAAATGGTGACTGTTATCATCTTGGGTAGACACCCCGGAGATTCGACGATGCACACCCCCGACCGCCACCGCCTGCTCAAGCTCATTGCCGCCGCCTGCCTAAGCATCGGCCTGCCGCTGTCCGGCCCGGCCTTTGCCGCGCCGGATGAGATTCAGGTCTACACCGACGACATGGATGCGCCGGGCGACGTAGGCCTGGAGTTGCATATCAACTATGTGCCCAAAGGCGCCAAGACGCCGAGCTATCGCGGCGAGATGATCTCCAACCACCGCCTGCAGGTCACGCCGGAGTTTTCCTACGGCTTTACCAAGGAACTCGAGGGCGGCCTGTATCTGCCCTTCGCGCTGTCCGGCGATGGCAATTTCTACAACAACGGTCTACGCCTGCGCCTGAAGTACATCGCCGAACAGCCGGAGAACAGCGCCTTCTTCTGGGGCCTCAACACCGAGCTCGGTTATTTCACGCGCCGGGTCTCGGACAGCACCTGGGGCATGGAGTTGCGGCCGATCTGGGGCGTGCGCTGGAACAAATGGACGTTCGACATCAATCCGATCATCGATCTGCCGCTCTCCACCGGCGGCATCCGCTCCGCCGCATTCGAGCCTGCCGTCAAGTTGTCGCGCGAGGTCGCGCACGGCGTGGAACTGGGCATCGAGCATTACAGCGGCCTCGGGCCGTTGCGCGATTTGTCGCCGGCCTCCCAGCAGGAGCATAGCGTCTACGCCGTGGCCGACGTCGCGCTGAAAGGCATGGAACTCAACGTCGGTATCGGCAAGGGCTACAAGAACACCGAAGACGAATGGGTGATGAAGGCGATCGTCGCCTTGCCCATCGACTAACGCTGCGACCGGGTCAGCCTAATCGCCCTCATCCAGCAATTCCCCGGCTATCGCCCAGTTTGCGTCCGGCAGTTCCTCGAAGGCGATATAGGTATAGCGCTTGGGCTTGCCGCCGACGCGCTCCAGGGTGTCGGTAATCTCCTCGGCGATCTGTTTTTTCTGTTCGCGGCTAAAGGTGCCGGCGAGCTTGATGGTGACGACGGGCATGGTCGGACCTCCTATTGGCTTTGGCTGCTTCACTTAACATCGGCTACACCGGAACTTCATTGTCAGAACGGATGCGGGCGAACACGACCTTGAACATCTCGGGCGTGAGCCGGCGGGTTTGGGTGTTGTAGCGGCTGCAGTGGTAGCTGTCATAGAGCCGCCGGCCATCGGGCAGCACGTGCACGGCCGCATGGCCGAAGGGGTGGTCCTTGAGCTTGAGGCCCAGCGCCCTGAGCACGGCGCTGTGGGCGATCTGGCCAAGGGCGAGCACGGCGGCATGCCTCGGCAAGGTTTCCAGTTCGGCCTTGAGATAGCCGTTGCAACGCTTGATCTCGTCCGGCGTCGGCTTGTTCTCCGGCGGCACGCACTTCACCGCGTTGGTGATGCGGCAGCCGATGAGTTGCAGGCCATCGTCGGCCGCCACCGATTGCGGCAGGTTGGCATAGCCGAATTGGTGCAAGGTCTCATACAGCAACACGCCGGCATAGTCGCCGGTGAACGGCCGACCGGTACGGTTGGCGCCATGAAAACCGGGGGCCAGGCCGACGATCAACAGGCGCGGATCGGCGGCGCCGAACGGCGGCACCGGCCGGCCGAAGTAATCGGGCCGCGCGGCGCGGCAATCGGCCAGAAAGGCGGCCAAGCGCGGGCAGGCCTCGCACCGAGGCTCGAACCGGTTCAATGCAGATGCGCCGGCGGGCTGTCGTGCCCCTCCGGCATCTCGGCATGCACGCTCTCGCCCTCGGGGTTGGGGTAGAGCGGTGCGCCGCAATCGTCGCAGTATTCGAGCGGGAAGCGCTGGCCGTGCAGGATCACCTCGCCGATGCCGGCCTCGCGCAGGATGCGCTCGATCTCGGTCGGCGTCTCGCTGCTTTCCTCTTCCGGGCCGAGCAAAGGCCACACGACGCCGTGCACCAACTCGTCGGAGCCGGTCAGGGCAAAACCGATGCGGTATTCGACCAGCCAGCGGTCGTAGAACGGCGCGATCACCGCGCGCATCAAGCCGGCCGGACTGCCCAGCATGGCTTGCAGATAGGCCACGGCGGCGCGCAGGGCATAGGGCCGAATCTCGCGGTCGGCCTGGCGCCAGGCGGCGAAATAGGCATCGGGCAACAGCAGTTCGAAGGCGCAGCCGGCCATGACCGATTGCAAGTTCGCACTGCCCTGCTCGCGCCATTGCGCCAGGGCCTGCTCGCGGCTGCCGTCGGCCTCGTTCCAGCGGAACAACGGCCGGCCGGCCGGCACGGTTACGGCGACCAGCAGATAGCGCACGTCGGAGACGAAGGCGGCGGTCTCCGGCATCTTCTTGGCCTCGATATTGAAGTCGCGGTTCTCCAGCGCCGTCGGCCACAGTTCTTCGGCGAACTGCCGGGTCTCGCCATAGCCGCGCGGCAATTGGTCCGGGCTGAACAGGTAATCGACCACGGTAAAACGCACGCCCTCGGCCAACACATGCGCCGCCAATTGCGCACGCAGGCCTTGCAACGCGGTCTTGGGTACGGCGCGAGTCGGGATGCTGTAGCGCGACCAGGCCAGGATCGGCAAGGCGAGCAGCAGGCCGGACCAGGCCTCGCCGTCGCCGACCGCCAAGCGGCTGCCTTCGGCCCCGGCCTCGATCAGGTCGGCCAGTTCGTCGTAGGCACGCGAGTGGGTCTCGTAGAGCCGGTCGAGCGCCTGATTGAAGGCCTCTTCGTCGCCGGCATGCAGCAATTTCTCGATCAGGGGTGTCAACTCGCCTTCCCAGAACGCGTCTTCGACGCGGCTGCCGGAATCGGCCAGGCCGGTGGCCAGCCAGGCCAGGCGCTCGGCATCGCGGCTCAGGCGGTGGCGGGTATAAAGGCGTCTACGTTTCATGTCGGTTCCCCAATTCTCGGCTAGACCTGGTGCAGGATATGAAATGGCTGGTCTTGCCGGTCGAGCGCCAGCTCCGGTTGCAGCGTCACGTGGCCGATGCCGTGCCGGGTATTCAGGCATTGCCGGCTCTCGGCTAGCACGCGTGGCCAGTCCGCCAGATTTTCCACGTCCAGATGGGCCGACAGCGCGATCTTGCCGGAGGACAGCGTCCAGATATGCAGATCGTGCACCTCGGCCACGCCCGCAATAGCGGCGAGATCGTGCGCAACCGTCTCGATCTCGATATGTGCCGGCACGGCCTCCAGCAGCACGTTGAGCGCCTCGGCCAGCAGGCGCCAAGCGGAAACCAGGATCAACCCGGACACCACCAGCGACAAGATCGGGTCGATCGGCATCCAGCCGGTGAAATAGATCACCAGACCGGCGGCCAGGGCAGCGACCGAACCGAGCAGATCGCCCATCACATGCAGCAGCGCGGCGCGGGTATTCAGCGTCTTTTCGCCATGGCTCAGCTGCCAGGCCACGCCGATGTTGACCAAGAGGCCGACGATGGCGACTACGGTGACTGTGCCGCCTTGCACCGTATGCGGCTGCGCGAAACGATTGACCGCCTCCACCCCGATGAAACCGACCAGACCGAACATCAGCAGCGCATTGGCCAAGGCGGCGATGATCTCCAAACGCACCAGACCATAGGTGTGGCGCTTGGACGGCGGCCGCTTGGCCAGCCAGGCGGTCAAGGCGGCCAAGCCCAGCGCGGTGGAATCGGTCAGCATGTGGCCGGCATCGGACAGCAGCGCGAGCGAGCCGGAGACGTAGCCGGCCACCACCTCGACTAGGGCAAAGGACAACGTGAACATCAGCGCCCCGGTCAGATGGGCATGGCCGCCGCCGTGGCCAAGATGGTGATGGGCGTGGTCGGTGCCACGGTCGAGAGAAAGATCGTTATGCGTTTCCACAATAGTCCGTCGGATCGTTGAAGGCCAAATCGGCGTCGACCTCGCCCAAACCGGCGAGGTGGTGCACCGCATTCATATAACGTGCGCTCTCGTGCAACGTGATCCGGCCCGGCGCGTGCGGCCGGCCATGCATGCGCGCCAGTCGCACCAGCGACACCGGTGCCGGCTGGCGCTGCAGACGGGCCAGCACCTCGTCCACCAGCTCGGGGTGGTTGCACAGCAGGGCCATGTCGCAACCGGCGTCGAGCGCCGCGCGCACGCGCTCGACCGCATTACCGGCGACGCTGGCACCTGCCATCGCAAGGTCGTCGCTGAAGATCACACCTTCGAAGCCGAGCCGGCCGCGCAGGATGTCCTGCAGCCAGCGGCGGGAGAAACCGGCCGGCTTGTCGTCCACCTTGGGGTAGATCACGTGGGCCGGCATGATCGCGGCCAGGCCCCAGTCGAGCATCTGGCGGAACGGGATCAGGTCGGCGAACTCCAGGTCTTCCAAGGGCCGTTCGTCGACCGGAATGGCGACATGCGAGTCGGCCGCGATATAGCCGTGGCCGGGGAAATGCTTGCCCACCGCGTTCATGCCCGCCTCGTGTAGGCCCAGCATCAGGGCATGGGCCAGCTCGGCCACCGCCTGCGGGTTGCGGTGAAAGGCACGGTCGCCGATCACGCTGCTGGCGCCGTAATCGAGGTCGAGCACCGGCGCGAAGCTGAAATCGACGCCGACTGCGCGCAGCTCGGCGCCCATGACATAGCCGGCATCCTTGGCCAGGCGCTTGGCCCGCAGCGGGTGGGTGTCCCACACCGCGCCCAGTGCGCGCATCGGCGGGATCGGCGTGAAGCCGTCGCGAAAACGCTGGACCCGGCCGCCCTCGTGATCGACCCCGATCAGCAAGTGCGGGCTGCGCAGCGAGTGGATCTCGCGGGTCAACGCGGCGATCTGTTCCGGACTCTCGTAATTGCGCTTGAACACGATCACGCCGCCGACCAGCGGGTGGCGCAGGCGGCGGCGGTCGTCGTCGGACAACGCGGTGCCGACCACGTCGATCATCAGCGGACCGAGCGGCATGTGCAATCCTGGATAACTCATGCGGCCTCCAACACGACGAAGGCGAGCGCATGCTCGCGTTCGTCGCTGATGCTCAGATGGGCACGGCCGACGCCTTGCGCGGCCAACCAGCCTTGCAACTCGGCGGAAAAGAACAGCTCGGGCCGGCCCAGGTCGTTGTGACCGACACCCACGCTGGTGAGATGCACGGGCGAGCGCATGCCGGTGCCGGCCGCCTTGGCGAAGGCTTCCTTCGCCGCGAAGCGCTTGGCCAGAAAGCGTGCCTTATCCTGTACCGACGCGTAGCCTGCGTGTTCGCCCGGCGCCAGGATGCGCTGCGCCAGGCGCTCACCGTGGCGGGCATGCATGGCGCGCATGCGCTCGATCACCACCATGTCCGTGCCGACGCCAAAAATCATCTACTGCTTCCGTGCTGAAAATTTCGGCGATTATACGGCCCTCCCGCCTCGCTTTTGGCGATAATTGCGCCTCTTCTTCAGCTAGCCGATTCGGGAACCGCCATGGTCGACAAACAAGACATCCTCGACGCCTTCAACTTCCGCCACGCCTGTAAGGAGTTCGATGCCAGCAGAAGGATCGGCGCGGAAGATTTCGAATTCATCCTGGAAACCGGCCGCTTGTCGCCCAGCTCCTTCGGCTTCGAGCCCTGGCGCTTCGTCGTCATCCAGGACATGGCCCTGCGCGAGCGCCTGCTGCCCGTGACTTGGGGCGCGAAGAAGCAATTCCCCACGGCCAGCCACGTCATCGCCATCCTGGTGCGCAAGAGCGACATGCGCTACGACTCGGACTATCTGCAGCACTTCATGCATGACGTAAAACACTTGTCCGCCGAGGCGATCCAGGCCCGCACCGGCGTGTTCAAAAAATTCCAGGAATCCGACTTCAAGCTGCTGGGCGATGAGCGCATTCTGTTCGAATGGGCGAGCCGCCAAGCCTATATCGCGCTGGCTAATATGATGACCGGCGCCGCGCTGATCGGGATCGACTCCTGCCCGATCGAGGGCTTCGATATGGACGGCGCGGAACAGGTGCTGAGCGATGCCGGCATCCTGAACCCAGCGCATTTCGGGCTGTCGGTCATGGTCGCCTTCGGCTACCGCAAGAACCCACAACCGGAAAAGACCCGCCAGGCCATGAGCCAAGTGGTGCAGTGGGTGGAGTAACAATATAGGCAGCACTCCCCGGCGCGCCCCTCCCCCATTCATGGGGGAGGCTGGGAGGGGGATTTCTCATTCTGCAAGACGGAAATCTCTCGCCAGATCGCCTCAAGCACGGCTTCCGTATCCCGCATCACATCCTGATTCCAGAAACGTAGCAAGCTATAGCCCTTACACTTAAGCCAAGCATCCCGTTGTCGGTCATGAGCGTGGCCCGGCGCTTCGGCATGCTGCCCGCCATCCAACTCAATAAGCAATTTCAGCGGTACACAGGCAAAATCGGCGACATACGGCCCAATGGGGTATTGCCGACGGATAGCCACGCCGAGCTGCCGGCCGCGCAACCTACGCCATATGCGCTGTTCCGCGTCGGTCATATTGCTGCGTAGTTGGCGGGCCTTGAGTGTGATGGGGTGAGTCATAACTTGATTCTTCCCCTCCCTAACCCTCCCCACAAGTGGGGAGGGCTGAGTAGACGTTGCCCTAAAGGGTCGATTTCCGCGATAATCGCCGCCTTCGCACTCGTGCCCGGGTGGCGGAATAGGTAGACGCACGGGATTCAAAATCCCGCGCCAGCGATGGCGTGCCGGTTCGATTCCGGCCTCGGGCACCACTCTCTTCGGTCTCGCACCGCGCGGCCCCCAATGAAAACCGCAGACTTCGACTACGCCCTCCCGGAAGCACTGATCGCCCGGCACCCCTTGTCCGAGCGCACGGCCAGCCGGCTGCTGCACGTCGACGGGCCGCATAGGCGCTTCGCCGACCGGCTGTTCGCCGAGCTGCCCGGGCTCTTCCGGGCCGGCGACCTGCTGGTGTTCAACGACACCCGCGTGATCAAGGCCCGGCTGTTCGGCGAGAAAGAGACCGGCGGCCAGATCGAGGCCCTGATCGAGCGGGTGCTGTCCGAGCACGAGGCCGTCGCCTTCATCCGCGCCAGCAAGGCGCCCAAGCCCGGCATGCGGCTGCGCTTCGCCGGCGCCATCGCGGCCGAGGTGGTCGAGCGCAGCGACGACCTCTACCGCCTGCGCTTCGACCCGAGCAAGACCGTGCTGGACTGGCTGGAAGCCTACGGCGAGCTGCCGTTGCCGCCCTATTTCGAGCGGCGGCCGGAGGCGGAGGACGAGGCCCGCTACCAGACCGTCTATGCCCGCGAGCCGGGGGCCGTGGCCGCACCGACCGCCGGCCTGCACTTCGACCAGACCATGCTAGCGGCCCTGCAAGCCAAGGGCGTCGAAACCGCCTACGTCACCTTGCACGTCGGTGCCGGCACCTTCCAGCCGGTGCGGGTGGACGACATCGCCGAGCACAAGATGCACAGCGAACTCTACGAGGTGCCGGCGGCCACCGTGGCGGCCGTCGCGGCCGCCCAGGCGCGCGGCGGCCGGGTCACGGCGGTGGGCACCACCAGCCTGCGCGCGCTGGAATCGGCGGCGCATAGCGGCCACCTGGCTGCCGGCCAGGGCGAAACCGACATTTTCATCACCCCCGGCTATGATTTCCGCGTGGTCGAGCGGCTGATCACCAACTTCCACCTGCCCCGCTCCACCCTGCTCATGCTGGTCAGCGCCTTCGGCGGCATGGAGCTGATGTTGGCCGCCTACCGCCACGCGGTGGCACAGCGCTACCGCTTCTTCAGCTATGGTGATGCGATGCTTATAGAGAGAAATCATGCAATTTGACCTGCTCACCCGCGACGGCGCCGCCCGGCGCGGCCGGCTGACCACCGCCCACGGCGTGATCGAGACCCCGGTGTTCATGCCGGTGGGCACCTACGGCGTGGTCAAGTCGCTGACGCCGGACGAGGTGCGCGCACTGGGCGCCCAGATCGTGCTGGGCAACACCTTCCACCTCTGGCTGCGGCCCGGGCTGGAGGTGATCGCCGCCCACGGCGGCCTGCACGGCTTCATGCGCTGGGACGGGCCGATCCTGACCGATTCCGGCGGCTTCCAGGTCTACAGCCTGACCCACCTGCGCAAGATCAGCGAGGAGGGTGTGCGTTTCGCCTCGCCGCTGAACGGCGACCGGCTGCTGCTGACGCCGGAGAAGAGCATGGAGATCCAGCGCGTGCTGAACTCGGACATCGTAATGATCTTCGACGAGTGCACGCCCTACCCGGCCGACCGCCAGACCGCGCGAACTTCGATGGAGTTGTCGCTGCGCTGGGCCGCGCGCTCGAAGGCGGCGCACGCCGGCAACCCGAACGCGCTGTTCGGCATCGTCCAGGGCGGCATGTACGAGGACCTGCGCGACGAATCGCTGGCCCAGCTCACCCGCATCGGTTTCGACGGCTATGCCATCGGCGGCCTGTCGGTCGGCGAGCCGAAGGAGGACATGGCGCGCATTCTGACCCACACCGCGCCACGCCTGCCGGAAGACAAGCCGCGCTACCTGATGGGCGTGGGCACACCGGAGGACCTGGTCTATGCGGTGAGCCGGGGCATAGACATGTTCGACTGCGTGATGCCCACCCGCAACGCCCGCCACGGCGTGCTGTTCACCCGCCACGGCGACCTGCGGATCAAGAACGCCAAATACCGCAGCGACCTGGGCCCGATCGACGAGACCTGCGACTGCTACACCTGCCGCAATTTCAGCCGAGGCTATCTGCACCACCTGTTCCGCACCGGTGAAACTTTGGCCGGCCGGCTCAACTCCATCCACAACCTACACTACTACCAGACCCTGATGCGGGAGCTGCGCGCGGCGATCGAACAGGGCCGCCTGACCGCCCATATCGAAGCCTTCACAGCCCAGCGCCAAAAAGGGGCCTGATGACTGGCATGGCGGGCTTAGTCCTTAGATGGCCAGGGCCGGCGTGTTAGAATCGCGCTTTATCTATCCAGCCGTAGATTGGGAGAATTTGTCATGATCAGCCTGGCCCACGCCGCCGACTCCGCCACCCAGCAGCCCGACCCGCTGATGAGCTTTTTGCCGCTCATCGTGATCTTCGTGCTGTTCTGGTTCATGATCATCCGGCCGCAGATGAAACGCGCCAAAGAGCAGAAGAAAATGCAGGAAGACCTGCAAAAAGGCGACGAGGTCGTCACCACCGGCGGCCAACTGGGCAAAGTGGTCAAGATCAGCGACCAGTACGTCACCTTGGACATCGGCGGCGGCACCGAGAGCATCTTCCAGCGCGCCACCGTCCAGACCGTACTGCCCAAGGGCACGATCAAAGACCTGTGATGCGCGCAGCGTGAGGGGCGAAACCATTCGCCCCTCACGCCCACCGCCTCACCCCCGACACCTCACTCCTCACGCAAAATGAACCGCTACCCTCTCTGGAAGTATGTCGTCGTCGGCGTGGCCATGGTGCTCGCGCTGCTCTACACCCTGCCCAACTTCTTCGGCGAGGTGCCGGCCGTGCAGATTCAGCCGACCCGCAGCAGCCAGAAGGTCGATACGGCCCTGATGCAACAGGTCGAGGCTAGCCTAGCCCAGGCCGGCATCAAGGCGGACGGCCTGTCGATGGACACGCATAGCATCAAGGCCCGGTTCGCCGACACCGACGGCCAGATCAAGGCCAAGGATGTCCTGCAAACGGCGCTCGGCCCGAACTACACCGTCGCGCTCAACCTCCTGCCGGCCTCGCCGCAGTGGCTGACGAGCCTCGGCGCCTTGCCCATGTACCTGGGCCTGGACCTGCGCGGCGGTGTGCACTTCCTGCTACAGGTGGACATGCCCAAGGCCTTGGAAAAATCGGCCGAACGCTACCAAGGCGACATCCGCACCTTGTTGCGTGAGAAGAAGGTGCGCTATGCCGGCATCGACCGCGAGCGCACGACCGTCGAGCTGCGCTTCCACGATGCCGCCATCCGCGACGAGGCGCGGCATGCGATCGAAAGCGCCTTCCCCGAATTGGAATTGAGCGACAGCACCCGCGGCGAAGAGCAAGTGCTCACCGCCGTGCCGAGCAAACCGGCCCAGATCAAGACCCAAGAATTCGCGCTGCAGCAGAACCTGACCACCCTGCGCAACCGGGTCAACGAACTGGGCGTGGCCGAACCGGTGATCCAGCAACAGGGGGTCGATCGCGTCGTGGTGCAACTGCCCGGCGTGCAGGACACGGCCAAGGCCAAGGAGATCCTCGGCCGCACCGCGACCCTGGAAATTCGCCTGGTCGACGACGAGGTCATGCAAGACCCGGCCCGCGTGCAGGCCGCCACGACCGGCCAACTGCCGTTCGGCGACGAGCTCTATTACGAGCGCAACGGCGTGCCGGTGCTGGTGAAGAAGAACGTGGTGCTGACCGGCGAATACATCACCGATGCCCAGCCCGGCTTCGACAACCAGACCAGCCAGGCCGCGGTGCACGTCAACCTGGACGGCCGCGGCGCCCGCATCTTCAAGAACGTCACCCGCGAGAACGTGGGCAAGCGCATGGCCATCCTGCTGATCGAGAAGGGCAAGGCCGAGGTGATCACCGCGCCGGTGATCCGCGAGGAGATCGGCGGCGGCCGGGTGCAGATCACCGGCATGGATTCGCCGCAGGAGGCCTCGGACGTCGCGCTGCTGCTGCGCGCCGGCGCCCTGGCGGCACCGATGGAGATCGTCGAGGAACGCACGGTCGGCCCGTCGATGGGGGCCGACAACATCGCCAAGGGCTTCCACTCGAATATCTGGGGCTTTGTCGCAGTGGCCCTGTTCATGATCTTCTACTACCGCGTCTTCGGCCTATTCTCGGTCACCGCCCTGGCCGCCAACGGCCTGCTGCTGGTAGCCATCCTGTCGCTGCTGCAAGCCACACTCACCCTGCCCGGCATGGCGGCCATCGCGCTGACCCTGGGTATGGCCATCGACGCCAACGTCCTGATCAATGAGCGCATCCGCGAGGAACTGCGCGGCGGCAACTCGCCGCAAGCCGCGATCTCCGCCGGTTACGAGCGCGCCTTCGGCACCATCCTGGATTCCAACATCACCACCTTCATCGCCGGTATCGCGCTGTTCTGGCTGGGGTCCGGCCCGGTGCGCGGCTTCGCGGTGGTGCTCTGCCTCGGCATCCTGACCTCCATCTTCAGCGCGGTGACCGTTTCGCGCGTCCTGGTCAACCTGACCTATGGCCGCCAAGCACGCCTCACCAAGCTCATCATCTAAGGGCTACGCCATGATCGAGTTCTTCAAGCTCAAACGCGACATCCCGTTCATGCGCTATGGACGGGTGACCACAACGATCTCGCTGCTGACCTTCGCGCTGGCCATTTGGGCCTTGGCGGTGAAGGGCCTGAATTTCGGCGTCGACTTCACCGGCGGTACCGTGCTCGAGGTGACGTACAAGCAACCGGCGCAGATCGACCACATCCGCCACGCCCTCGAGCAGACCGGACTGACTGAAATCACGGTACAGAACTTCGGCTCGGCCAGCGACGTGCTGATCCGCCTACCCAACAAGACCGGACTGACCGGCTCGCAGGCCAGCGAACACATCATGGCCGCGCTACGCGCCGAGAATGCCCAGGTAGAACTCAAACGGGTGGACTTCATCGGCCCGCAGGTCGGCAAGGAGCTCTATGAAAACGGCTCGCTCGCCTTGCTGGTGGTCTGCCTCGGCATCATGGTCTACCTGGCGCTGCGCTTCCAATGGAAGTTCGCGCTGGCCGCGATCATCGCCAATATGCACGACGTGGTCATCATCCTCGGCTGCTTCGCCTTCTTCCAATGGGAGTTCTCGCTGACCGTGCTGGCCGGCGTGCTGGCGATCCTGGGCTATTCGGTGAACGAATCGGTGGTGGTGTTCGACCGGATCCGGGAAAACCTGCGCAAGATGCGCAAGGCCAACGTGGCCGAGATTATCGACAACGCGATCACCACCACCATGTCGCGTACAGTGATCACCCACGCGATGACCCAGACCATGGTACTGTCCATGCTGTTCTTCGGCGGCGAGGCGCTGCACTATTTCGCGCTGGCGCTGACCATCGGCATCCTGTTCGGCATCTATTCCTCGGTGCTGGTGGCCAGCCCGATCGTGCTCTGGCTCGGCGTATCGCGCGACGACTTCGTCAAACCGAGCAAGGCCGAAGCCGGCACCGACGGCGCCGTGGTCTAAGTACCCCGCCGCGACATGGACCTCCTGCCGCAACTGCTCGATCTCGTCCTGCACCTGGACGCGCATCTGGCGGCCTTCGTCGCCGAGTATGGCGCCTGGGTCTATGCCCTGCTGTTTGCGATCGTGTTCATGGAGACCGGGCTGGTGGTCACCCCTTTCCTGCCCGGCGATACCCTGTTGTTCGTGGCCGGCGCCGTGGCTGCGGCCGGCGGCATGGACCTGCCTTGGTTGATGGCCACCCTGATCGCTGCCGCGCTCTGCGGCGACAACGTGAACTTTTGGGTCGGCCGCCTGCTCGGCCCCCGCATCTTCCGGCACGAATCCAATCGTTGGCTGAAACGGGAAAACCTGGAGCGCACCCACTCCTTCATGGAGCGGCACGGCCTGAAGGCCATCGTGATCGCCCGCTTCGTCCCGCTGGTGCGCACCTTCATGCCCTTCGCCTGCGGCATCGGTCGCCTGAGCTATCCTCGCTTCATCGGCTTCAGCCTGCTCGGCGCGGTGCTTTGGGTCGGCTTACTGGTGCCGGCCGGCTTCCTGTTCGGCAACCTGGCTTGGATCAAGGCCAACCTGACCGCGGTCATTCTGCTGATCGTGCTGCTCTCCCTGTCACCCGGCCTTTTACAATACCTCCGGCAACGGCGCGCGGCCTAAGGGGCTGCCACGCCCCCGAAAATCCCCTCTATTTGCACGGTTTGTGGTGCATATGCACATTTTTTTGCAGCAAACAGCGATTTGTTGCATAGCAGGCTTCACAAGATCGGCTAGATTTCGTATTTAGATAACTTTATCTACATGACTGACATCCGGACCTTGCCGCTCGATTCCGCCCAGCCCAAGCTGCCTGACCCGGCATTCGCTCCTGTCACGCCGTCGCTCGATTCGCTGACCGGCCTGCTGGACCGCGAGGGTTGCGTGCGCGCAGTCGAGGAACTCATGCGGCATGTGCGCGACCCCAAGCACCCGGTCGCCGTGTTCTGGCTCAATATCGACCGCTTCAAACAAATCAACGACTCCTTGGGCCACCTGGCTGGCGACAGCGTGCTCGCCGAGTTGGCCAATCGGCTGGCGCTGGCCAGCGGCAACCAGGGCCGCTTGGCCCGCATGGGGGGCGATGAGTTCGTGCTCGTCGTGGATAACTGCGACCGGGCCACGGCCGAACACATCGCACGCGACCTGCTGGCAACCATGTCCCATTCCTTGGATGTGGGCAATATGCGGCTGTACCCCTCGGTCAGCATCGGCATCGCCCTGTCCCTGGCACAGGAAAACGCGCGCGAACTGCTGGAGCGGGCCGACACCACCCAACTTGAGGCCAAGCGTTATGGCGGCGCCCAATTCCGCTTCGCCGGCGAAGACCTGCAGCCGGGCCGCCTGGGCAAGCTGCTCGCCCGCGAAGAACTGGAGGTCGAAGAGGCCTTGCACGTTGCCCTGGAAAACGGCGGCCTCACCCTGAATTACCAGCCCATCCTGCGAGTGGCGGACAACAGCCTCGAAGCAATCGAGGCCTTGATGCGCTGCAATTGCGAAGGCACCATGATTCCGCCTGGCCGCTTCATTCCGGTCGCAGAAAAGACCGGCCTGATCGTACGCCTGGGCGAATGGACCTTGCTGACTGGAGCGCGCTTCGTCGCCCACATGTTGGAAACCGGGCGACGCGTCAAACTCGCGGTCAACGTCTCGCGCGCGCAATTGACTGCGCCCAAGTTCACCCAAGCGCTCTATGCCGCCCTGGCTTGCTCGAACTGCCCACCGGAATTGCTGGAACTGGAGATCACCGAGTCCTTGTTCATGGACAATTCCGACATTGTCCAACGCAATATCCATGCGGCGCTCGATGCCGGTTTTCCATTGGCGATCGACGACTTCGGCACTGGCTATTCTTGTCTGGCGAGTCTGAAGGATCTGCCGGCGAAAAAACTGAAGCTCGACCGCGCCTTCATTGTCGACCTGCCGCATAACTCACGTTCGTTCGCCATCGCCCGCGCCATCGTCCATCTCGCCTTGGATCTAGACATGACCGTGGTGGCCGAAGGCGTGGAGACCGCCGAACAATACCAAATACTCGAAGAGATGGGAGCCACTGCCATCCAAGGCTATTACCTGGCCAGACCCATGGCCGAAAACAGCCTGGACGATTGGCTAGCACAAAGAGGTGCCGCACAATGAATTCATCTGCCCAAGCCACATCGGCCGACGACGCGAATAAACTCGACAGCCAGCTCGAGGCCACGCTCAAGGAGATCGGCATTCCGCCTCGCCCCGCCATCCTGGAAGAGATCAGCCGGGAAATGCGTAGCGACGACCCCGATTTCAACCGGGTCGCCAACCTGATCAGCCGCGACGTCGGGCTTGCCGCCAGTTTTTTGAAGACCGCCAATTCGCCGTTCTACGGTTACCGCCACAAGGCCCGCACCGTGCGCGACGCCCTGGTCATCTTGGGCCTGAACGTCGCCGGCCGCACCATTGCCGGCCTGATTCTGCGTCATGTCCTGCCGGGCGGGCAGAACATGGAACGGTTCTGGGATGCCTCCGACCGCACCGCGCAGCTCTCCGCCTGGCTGGTGCAGAAGGTCGGCAAAATCCCCGACGCACAAAGCGACGACGCCTACACCTACGGCCTGTTCCGCGACTGCGGCATCCCGATCATGATGCGCAAGTTCGAGAACTACCCGGCCATCCTGACCGAGGCCAACAACGATGCCGACCGCCCCTTCACCGAAGTGGAAGAGGCCCATCTGCCGACCAACCATGCCCTGGTCGGTTGCTTGCTGGCGCAAAGCTGGTGGTTGCCGGAAGCGACCTGCCTCGCCATCCGGCATCAGCACGACTACGTGTTGATGCGGGCCGGTCTGCACTCGCTGCCGGCCGCCAGCCGGCGCCTGATTGCGATCGCGCAACTTGCCGAATGGCTGCTGCAGAACGCCACCGGCATGAACAAGACACAAGAATGGACCAAGATGGGCGAGGCCTGCCTGGCCCAACTGGGCCTGACCGAGGCCGATCTGCCCGGCCTGTTGGACGAGGCCAAGCTTTTTCTTGAAGAGACCTACAACGCCGCTTGAGCCGTGGCGAGCTGCCGCGCTCAATGCACTTCGATCGTGTGCTCCAGCGCGATGCTTTGCTTGTCCGTTTCGATGATCAGATAGGCGACCCAAGTCCCGGCCTGTTGCGGTTCGACACGTGCCGAATAATTGCCTTGGCCAAGCCGCAGCATGGGCGACACCGCGCCGGCCTTCTGCCCTGGCCGGCCCAAAGCCAGGCCTAGCTTGGCCGGATCCACGCCCTGATTCAGCCGATCGCGCAACTTCACGACGACCTCACCCTCATGCGATGTGCCGAGACGGTCTAGGCCTTGCACCTCCAAGGTCCAGCCCAGGCTGGCCAAGGCATGGTCGGCCTTGAGATGCTGGCCGATACCCTTGGCCGCCTCCTGATCGTGTTCGACCACCCCGGCGAAACCGGTATGCACGTCCTTGCCCCGGGCATTCGGCAAGAACCACTGGGCCACGGCCAGCGGCAGGCCGTGTGTGGAGATATAGGCCAGACCGCCGAACAACACGCTGACGGTCAGGAACAGGCCGACGATCAGCTTGGGCGCCCAATGCAGTTGCTGCGCCTTGCGCGTATCGTAAAGCTGCGCCAGCACCACCGCCACGGTTGGATATGCCACGAGATGGATCGACACCACATCCAAGCCCGGCCAGTACATCACGGCATAGACCATATAGGCGAAACCGATGCCGCCGGAGGCCGCGACCGCCGCCCAGAAATTCCCGACGCGCAGATAGCGCAGACCACCATAAACGACCGCGGTCACCAGCATGCCGCCAAACAGGGTGTAGAACAGATTCATGGCTATGGTCTCGGTTATTTGGCGAAGAACCGCGCCTCGTCGGTCACGCTTTCGCCTTGACTGTTGCGAATGACGAACTCGAAATGTTCCAAATTGCGGGCACGAACCGGATCGAGTTTGACGCTGGCCTGGACGATGACGCTCTTGCCATTCTTGATCGTCACCCGGCTGAAGCTGCCAATATCCAAGGCGCCGACAGGCAGGCCACGGGCCTCGATCGAATAGGTTTCTTCCTGGCCGGAAATGTTGGTCAGGCGGATCTGGTAACGATTGCGGATGCTGCCGTCGGACAGAGTGACGAACAGCGGCTGCCGGATCTGCTGCACGCTATGCTCGAAACTCTGCCGGGTCGCGATGCTATAGATCAGATAGGCCGTCATCAGCACCACCGACGCGCCATAGCCCAGCACCTTGATATTCTTCCATTTGATCTGCAGCTCCGGTTTGGGCTGCGGCAAGGCGAGATTGGTCTCCGAATCGTAGCGGATCAGGTTCTTCGGATAGCTCATCTTCGCCATGATGGTGTTGCAGGCGTCGATGCAGAGACCGCAAGAGATGCACTTGAACTGCATGCCTTGGCGGATATCGATACCGACCGGACAGACCTGCACGCAAAGGCCGCAATCGATGCAGTCGCCATGGCCCTGTGCGTGCCGCTCGTCCAGGCTACGCAAGCCCGCACGGGCGGCGGCCCGGCCGTTGCCGCCCTCGCCCCGGGCCTTGTCATAGTGCACGGACAGCGTGCCCGGATCGTACATGGCGCTTTGGAAGCGGCCGTAGGGGCAGATGAACATGCAGACGTGTTCGCGCAGCATGCCGGCCGCCATATAGGTGGTGATGGTCAGCGCCAAGGTGGCGATATAGGCCGCGCCGGCGGCCTGGCCGGTAAAGAATGCCCACACCTGATCCGGGGCGTAGCCGAAATAGAGCACGAAGGTCAGCGCAGTCCAGAACGACAAGACCAGCCAGAGCAGACGAGTCAGGCCGACCTTGATCAGCTTTTCCCGGTCACTCCATGGCCGGTTCATCAGATTCAGTCGCTTCGGCCGCTCACCCTGGATCAAATGCTCGATCCAGATGAAGGCATCCGTCCACAAGGTCTGAAAGCAGAAATAACCGCAGAAGGCGCGACCGACCAAGGCCGTCACGAAGAACAGGAAGACCGCCGCGATGAACAACAAGAGCGCAAGCCAGAATACCTCTTGCGGATGCACCACCAGGTCGAACAACATGTAGCGCCGGCCCGGGATATCGAACATCACCGCCTGCGGCGCACCGTCCAAACGATGCCAAGGCAACCAGGGCAACCCGAAATAGACCACATAGCCCAGCAGTAGAACGACGGTCTTGAAGTTCCTGAACGGCCCCTTGATCGAGCGTGGCACGATGGGGATACGTTTGGCGTAAAGCTCTTGCGATGTCGAAGAATCTGGCACTAATGCGCGTCCTACAAAATCAAAACCCCGGCGCGCCGGGGTTTATCGGGTTCCAGGCCGGAAGCTGGGCCTTACTTGCCGCCGCCCAACTCGTGGACGTAGACCGTCAACAGCTTGATTTGTTCCGGCTTCAAGCGGCCTTCCCACACCGGCATCACCCCGCGGTTCAGACCGGTGGTGATGACGCCCTTGACGGCGGCGACCTTGGCCGCCTCGTCCTTGGCGCCCGGCACATCGGCCCACAGCCAGACCTTGTCGGTCAAGTTGGCCGAACCGACCACCTGACGGCCCTTGGCATTGTCGCCATGGCAGTAATAACAGGCCGCCGTATGGGAATGGAACAACTTGTTACCTTCGGCTGCCTTGACGGCGTTGACCTTCTCGCCCGACAGGCTCAACACATAGTTGGCCAGGGCATCGATCTGGGCCGGTTCCAGCGCTTCGCCAAAAGGCGGCATATAGCCATGGCGGCCATGCGTAACGGTCTCATTGATCTTGTCGAAATCACCACCGTAGAGCCAATCGTCATCGGTCAGGTTCGGGAAATAGCCAATCTTGCCCTGGCCGCCCGCCTGGTGGCAGGGCGCGCAGTTGTCGGAGAAGATGGCCTTGCCGGCGGACAGCACGAAGCTGGACAGTTCGGGGTCCTTGGCGACCTTGTCGTAGGGCAGGCTGGCGATCTTGTCGTAATAGGGCTTTTGCTGGGCAGCGGCGTCCTGCGTTTCTTTCAGCAACTTGGCGCGGGTATTCCAATGCCAGGACTCTTCCTTACCCTCGGCATTGACGTAGGTGACCTTGTTCACGCCGGGCAGGAAGCTTTTGCCGAACGGCCAGGAGGGATAGATGATCCAGTAGGTGATCGCGAAAGCGATGGTCACGTAGAAACCATAAACCCACCAAGTCGGCAACGGGTTATTGTATTCCTGCAAGTCGCTATCCCAGACGTGGCCGGTCGTCTGGGCTGGGGTACGGGAGGTCTCGTTAACCATGGGACTTATCCTTCGATGCGTCTTCTTCGTCTAAGAACGGAATATTTCTATGCTCTTCCAGTTGCTCGCCGCGCCGTTTGCTTCCATAGACCCACACCACAATGAGGCAGAAGGTAATGAAGAAAATAAGCAAACCAAGCGGCTTGGTATTTTCCGGGTTGGCGAGCCACTGCAACATATCAACGATATTTCACCAATTCCTCAGGCTTGTACTGCCTGAAGTCCACCATGGTGCCCAGCACCTGGAGGTAAGCGATCAGCGCATCCATTTCGCTGACATTGCTGCGATCGCCGTCATAGTTGCCTTCCTGGGCCTGGGCGATCAGGTTTTTCTGGGCGTCCGGGATATGCAGGGTTTTGGCAATTTTCTCGCCGAACTTCTCGACGTTGCGCTTGTACTCTTCCTCATTGGTCGAATACGGCACGCCGGTGATGCGCAACGCGCGCATACGATCGCCGATATCGGAATAATCCAGCGGCGTGCTCAGTAGCCACGGGTAGTTCGGCATCACCGACTCGGGCACCACCGAGGTCGGCTTAAGCAAGTGCTGGACATGCCATTCGTTGGAGTATTTGCCGCCAACACGAGCCAGGTCCGGGCCGGTACGCTTCGAGCCCCACTGGAAGGGGTGGTCGTACTTGGACTCGGAGGCCAGCGAATAATGGCCATAGCGCAACTGCTCGTCACGGAAGGGACGGATCATCTGCGAATGGCAGGTATAGCAACCCTCGCGGACGAAGATATCGCGACCGCGCTGTTCGAGCGGGGTGTAGGGACGAACGCCGTCCACTTTTTCCATGGTCGTATCGATCATGAACAGCGGCGCGATTTCCACCAGACCGCCGATGCTGATTGCCAGCATGGTCAACACCAGCAGCAGGCCGGCATTGGTTTCCAGACTTTCATGCTTGAACTTGAACATTCCAACGATCTCCGAAAATCAGGCGCTTGCCACTGCGGCAGCGGGTACGGCCTGCTCGGCACGCTGCCCCTGGCGGATGGTCATGAAGCAGTTGTAGGCCATGAGAATCATACCGGTCAGGAAGAACATGCCGCCGATAGCGCGCATGGCATAGAACGGATGCATGGCGGCGACCGACTCGACGAAGGAGTACTGCAGGTTGCCGAAGTCGTCGAAGGCACGCCACATCAGGCCCTGCATGATGCCGGAGATCCACATGGCGGTGATGTACAGCAGCACGCCGATGGTGGCCAGCCAGAAGTGGATGTTGACCAGACGCACGCTGTAGAGCTGGGTGTTCCACAGGCGCGGGATCATGTGATACATCGAACCGAAGGAGATCATCGCCACCCAGCCCAGGGCACCGGAGTGCACGTGGCCGACGGTCCAGTCGGTGTAGTGCGACAGCGCGTTGACGTCCTTCAGCGACATCAGCGGGCCCTCGAAGGTGGACATGCCGTAGAACGACAGGGCGACGATCATGAAGCGCATCACCGGGTCGGTCCGTAGTTTGTCCCAGGCGCCGGACAGGGTCATGATGCCGTTGATCATGCCGCCCCAGGACGGCAGCAGCAGCATGATGGAGAAGGTCGCGGCCAGGGTCGAGGTCCAGTCGGGGATGGCGGTCCAGTGCAGGTGGTGGGTACCGACCCACATGTACATGAACGACAGCGCCCAGAAGTGGACGATGGACAGGCGATAGGAATAGACCGGACGGCCGGCGTGCTTGGGCACGAAGTAATACATCATGCCGAGGAAGGCCGCGGTCAGGAAGAAGCCGACGGCGTTATGGCCGTACCACCACTGCAGCATCGCGTCCTGAGGACCGGAGAACAGGCTGTACGACTTCATCGTAAACAGGCCGACCGGGACGGCGACGTTATTAAAGGTGTGCAGCAGCGCGGTCGCCAAAATAAACGACAGGTAGAACCAGTTGGCCACGTAGATATGCGGCTGCTTGCGCTTCATCAGGGTGCCGATGAACACGGCCATGTAGGACACCCAGACCACCTCGATCAACAGATCGATCGGCCACTCCATCTCGGCATATTCCTTGCCCTGGCTATAGCCCATGACATAGGACAAGGCCGCCAGCACGATGACCGCCTGCCACCCCCAGAAGGTAAAGGTGGCCAAGCCGGGCGCGAACAACCGGGTCTGGCAGGTACGCTGGACGACATAGTAGGAAGTGGCAAACAGGGCCGATCCACCGAAACCGAAGATCACGCCGCTGGTATGCACCGGACGGAAGCGCCCGAAGGAGAAGAACGGGCTATCGAAGTTCAAGAAAGGCCAGGCCAATTCGGAGGCGATGTAGACCCCGACCAACATGCCCACCACACCCCAAACCAGGGTCATGATGGAGAATTTCCTGACGATATCGAAGTTGTACTGCTCAGTAGCCGGGTTGCTGGTCGCAGCCATGGCGCCTCCTAAAGGATTGCCCACATCATTGAAACCACGCCCCGACAACTTAAGCGCGGGGCAAAATACCTGTACGAAAAGACGCGGGAGTATAGCCGCGCCCCACCTTGATCGCAAGCCGAAACCGGTAATTTGCTACTAGGCCGAATCAGGCCTGCTCCAGCAGTTGGCTCAGGTCGTGCGCCATATCGGCGGACGGCATGCCATAAGGCCAGAACAAACGGATTCTGCCTTGCGGATCAAGGATATAACTGGCTGCGGTATGGTCCATCAGATAACCGCTGGCGCCCGATTCGGTGTGTTTGCTGAAGTGCACCTTGAACTCGCGCGCCGCCTCCGCCACTTCCTCGGGGGTGCCGGTCAGCCCCAGGAAAGAGGGATCGAAATAAGGCACATATTGGCGCAACACCTCGGGCGTATCCCGCTCCGGGTCGACCGTCACGAACAGCACCTGCACCCGCTCAGCCGCCTTCGGCCCGAGCAGCTTCAGTGCCGCTTTCAGATCCGACAAGGTCGTGGGGCACACGTCCGGGCAATGGGTATAGCCGAAAAACAGCACGACGGCCTTGCCCTTGAAACTCGTCAAGGTGACCGGCTTGCCATTATGGTCATGCAAGGCCAGCCGTTGGCCGAACGGCGCGCCGGTGATATCGGTCCCTTTGAACGGCGAGGGCTCTTGCCGGCCGCAGCCCAGCAGCAGCAAGAACGCGAAGGCTGCGAGGAAAACGTGCTTCACGATAGGCGCCTTAAGCCATGACGCCGGAAGGAAGATCGGACAGGCGATATTTGCCGGTCTGCACCGCCTTGGCCAAGTCTTCCAGGGTCATATCCTCAAGCAGGGCAATGATCTTCTTTTTCACCGGCAACCACTTGAAATGCATCGGGCACGCGGTCTCATCCGAGCACTCTTTCAGCCCGAGGATGCAGCTCTTGGTGAAATCGGGCCCCTCGGTCAGCGCCAAGGCCTGCATCAAGCTGGTTTTGTGCATCCCCTCGCGTAGGCAAAAACCACCGAGACGGCCGCGAAAGGAATCAAGCAAACCCTGTTTGCACAAATTCTGCAGAATCTTGGCCAGATAGGCCGAAGGCACGTTGAGGCGCTCGGCGATATCGCGGTTCAATACCGGCTCACCCGCCGGCTGGGTCGCGATATAGATCAGGGCCTGAATGGCATATTGGCTGGTACGGGACAAGACCATGCCCAACTCCTCAAGACATTTGTGTCCGATTATAGCGATTCATGCGGCGAAAGGCAGCAGACCCGAAGCCGAATCAGGCCACCGCGTGGTCGATCAACAAGGCCGCGAACAACAGGCTCAGATAGAGGATGGAATAGGCGAAGGTGCGCTTGGCCAGCGCATCGGAATAGACGCGGTACAGACGCCAGGCGAACCAGAGGAAGACACCGTCCAGCACCAACACCGAGGCCACATACACCAGGCCCACCATGTTCACCGCCAACGGCAGCAAGGTGACCGCGGTCAGCAAAATGGTGTAAAGCAGGATATGCAAACGGGTAAACCTCTCGCCATGGGTCACCGGCAGCATGGGCAAGCCCGAGCGCTCGTAGTCGTCCTTGCGATACAGCGCCAACGCCCAGAAATGCGGCGGTGTCCAGGCAAAGATGATCAGGAACAACAACAAGGCCTCGTGACTGACATCGCCGGTCATTGCGGCCCAGCCCAATACCGGCGGCATCGCGCCCGAGGCGCCGCCGATCACGATGTTCTGCGGCGTCGCCGGTTTCAGGAACAGGGTATAGACACCGGCATAGCCGACGAAGGTCAGCAAGGTCAGCCACATGGTCAGCGGGTTGACCCAGGCATAGAGCAAGCTCAGCCCCGCCCCGGCCAGCACGCCGGCGAACACCAAGGCCTGCGGCGTACCGACCTCGCCGCGCGCCGTTGCACGGGCTCGGGTACGCGCCATCTTGGCGTCGATGGTGCGTTCGACCAGACAATTGAACGCGGCCGCTCCGGCGGCGGCCAGGGTGATACCGACGGTCGACGCCAGGAACAAGCCGAACGGCGGCCAGCCGGGCAAGGCCAGCAGCATGCCGATGATGGCAGTGAAAACGATCAGCGCCACCACCCTCGGCTTGGTCAACTCCAGGTAGTCGCGCACTCGATCCATGGTCATGCGGTGGGTCACGGCTTCAGTCATGTTCAACCTCGATTGCCCGGCATTATGCGGGCGCTATTAGCCAATCTGGGAGTATTTCAATAAACGCTGCACATCCTTCAACATCTTGCCGCCATCGGCCGGCTGCGGATAGCGCAAGACAAAACGGCCCAAGGGATCGACCAGATAGATGTGGCCGGCGGCATCGGGCTGCGCCAAGGGCGTGCCCAGGGTATCTACATTCGTGTAGCGGGCCTGGTGCAGCCCCGCATGCTCTTTCAGCAAGGGCTCGGACAAGGGCTGGGCCGCGATGACCAGTCGCTCGATGCGATCCTGATCGCGCCCTGTCGCCAAGCGCACTTGGCGCATCAGATACAGATTGTCGCTGCAGGCCCGGTCGCAGCCGCCCGCCTGCACCAGAACGAACAACCATTTGCCCCGCAGGCTTGCGGTATCGAAGGCCTGGCCCGACGCCTGAACCAGCGCCGTCGGCTTGAACTCCACCGCCTCGATCAATTCGCCGTAGTTGGACAAATGCTGCGGCCGCCAATATTTGTAGGCCAGCGTCGCCAGCACCACGGGCGCAACGAAGATCGTCAGGATCAGCAACAGCTTAAGCCGTGCTCGATTTACGGCCACGATAGAGTCTCCAAAGATAGATCAAGGTCAGCGCCAAACTGGTTGCCGCCAACGCAAACCATTGCCCGGCATAGCTGATGTGCTTGTCGACGCCGGTATCCGGCTGAGGCCAAGCGCGCAGCAAATTGTCGGGCTCGGCATTGGTCTGCAAGATCAGCCAATCCGGCAAGGGGTACGGGTACAGCTCGCGGTAGCGCTTGAGGTCGAGGTTCTGCCAGACCATGCCCTGCACCGTGGCGTTGCCGAGTTCCAGATAACGCATTTGCGCCCGGACCAAAATGCCTTCCACCGCCACCTGGCCGCGGGGCACCGCGACAAAGGGCGTGTTGCGCCGGTCGGGATCGCCGGGCAGCCAGCCGCGATTGACCAGCACCGCCGCGCCGGAATCGGCGATGCGCAGCGGCACCACGACATGAAAGCCCGCACGCCCTTGATGCAGGCGATTGTCCAGGTAGACCTGATAGCCCTCGGCAAACTGGCCGACCACGCGCACCCGCCGATACAGCCAGGCATCCGACGGCTCCGGCAGCGTGCGCAGCGGCTCGGCCGCTTGGCGTTCGCCGCTATCCCAGCGTGCCTGCAACGCCCGTTTCTGCTCGGCCCGCCCCAACTGCCACTGGGCCAACAGCACGGCCAGCACGCAGACCAGCAGCCCGGCCACGACCGGCAACCACGTTACAATGCGGGCAGGAAGCTTCATGCCGCAGCCTGCCGCGCAATGCCGACGGCACGGCGGTCAACCGAAGGAAAGGAGGGAAATGCCATGCGCATTATCGTAATCGCCGGACTACTGATCATTGTGCTCAGCCTAGCCAGCGCGCTGATTTACTTGGTCAAGGACAAAGGCGGCAGCGACCGGACAGTCAAGGCCCTCACTTGGCGCATCGGCCTGTCGCTCGGGCTTTTCCTGCTGCTCATGGTTGGCGCCTACACCGGCCTGATCACCCCAGGCCGGTTGTAGGCAGCTTGATTACAGCCAGTAGACAAAGATAAACAGGCCGAGCCAAACCACGTCCACGAAGTGCCAGTACCAGGACACCGCTTCGAACGCGAAGTGGCTCTCCGGCTTGAAGTGGCCGGCCAGGCTGCGGCCCGTGATCACGATCAGCATGATCGTGCCCAGGGTCACGTGGAAGCCGTGGAAACCGGTCAGCATGAAGAAGGTCGAGCCATACACGCCGGAGCCCAGGGTCAAGCCCAGTTCGGTATAGGCGTGGTGGTACTCGTAGGCCTGCAAGGTCAAGAAGGTCAGACCCAAGGCCACCGTCGCGAACAGGCCCGCGATCAACTGACCGCGATTACCCTTCTTCAAGCCCCAGTGCGCCCAAGTCACGGTCACACCCGAGGTCAACAGGATCAGGGTGTTCCAAGCGGGAATACCCCAGGCGCTCATCGACTCGAAGGCGCTCTTGGCACCCGGGCCGCCGGTCGGCCAGCCGCCGGTATAACCCGGCCACAGCAAGGCGTTGTCGCCCGCCGCCAAGTCCGGCACCGACAGCATGCGCACATAGTAGAGCGCGCCGAAGAAGGCCGAGAAGAACATGACCTCGGAGAAGATGAACCAACTCATGCTCCAGCGGAAGCCGACATCGACCTGCTTGTTGAACAGGCCTTTCTCGCTCTCGCCGATCACCTGACCGAACCAGCCGAATAGCATCCAGACCAGCAAGGCGAAGCCCAGCAGCAGAATCCAGCCGCCACCGGCAACGTGGTGGATGAACAGCGCGCCGCCGATCGTCAGACCGAGCAGAGCGCTGGAGCCGAGAACCGGCCAGTAAGACGGGGCCGGCAGATAGTAACCACCATGGCTTTGCGCACTCATAAAGTTCTCCCCCTTTCAGTGCGTGATCCAGTTAACCAACAGAACCAACGAAATCACAAAAATCGCGCCACCCAACAAGCCAGCCAAAATCACATGCTGTGGCTTGATGTGTGCCGCATCGGCCTCCAGATCGCGCCCCTTGCGTATGCCCAAGAAGCTCCAGAAAACCGCCTTGATAACTCTAAACATGCTCAGCGCGCCGCCTTCGGGCTCTCGAACAAGGTGTAGGACAGGCTCAACCAAGTCATATCCTTGGGTGCATCCTTATCCAACACGAACAGCACCGGTAGCTTGCGCTTTTCATGCGGCTGCAACACCTGCTCGCGGAAGCAGAAGCACTCGATCTTCTTGAAATACTTCGCCGCCAGTTGCGGGCTGTAGCTCGGGATGGATTGAGTGGCCAGAACGCGGTCACTCAGGTTCTCCACCTCATACTCCGTCTGCGCCAATTCACCGGGATGCACGTTCATCGGCTTGCTCGGCGCGATCAGGCGCACCGGCACGGATGCAGGGACATTGGCCAACATCTGCACATTGACCACCCGGGAATAATCCACCTGGGTGTTCTTTGCCAGCGCCTGCACCTCGCCCCGGTTCAGTCCGGTCAGATCGCAGAGCACGTTGTACAAAGGCACCATGGCGTAACCGAAGCCGAACATGCCGACCGACACCAGCAACAGGCGGCGCAGCAGCACTTGGTTGGCGCGATCGGCCGCTACCGTCACTTGACGTAGCCCAGCAAGGTCAGGACGAACAGGCCCACGGGGATCAACGCCAGCAGCAGAGCCAGACGGATGTTCTTGGCGCGGGCCTTATCCATTACTTGACCTCCGGCGCGGTCTCGAAGGTGTGGTAAGGCGGCGGCGACGGCACGGTCCATTCCAGACCTTGCGCACCTTCCCAAACCTTGGCCTCGGCCTTCTTGCCACCGCGGATCGCCTGCACGATCACGATCAGCATCAGGATCTGGCTGGCGCCGAACATGAAACCGCCGATCGAGGAGATCTGGTTGAACTCGGTGAACTGCAGCGCGTAATCGGGGATACGGCGCGGCATGCCGGCCATACCCAGGAAGTGCTGCGGGAAGAAGAGCACGTTGAACGAGATCATCGACAGCCAGAAGTGCCACTTGCCCAGGGTCTCGTTGTACATGTGGCCGGTCCACTTCGGCAGCCAGTAGTAGACGCCGGCGTAGATCGCGAACAGCGCGCCCGACACCAGCACATAGTGGAAGTGCGCCACCACGTAGTAGGTATCCTGCATCTGGATGTCGATCGGCGCCATGGCCAGGACCAGGCCGGTGAAGCCGCCGATGGTGAACATGCTGACGAAGCCGATGGCGAACAGCATCGGGGTCTCGAAGGTCAGGCTGCCCTTCCACATCGTGGCCACCCAGTTGAACACCTTCACCCCGGTCGGCACCGCGATCAGCATGGTCGCGTACATGAAGTAGAGCTGACCGGCCGTCGGCATGCCCACGGTGAACATGTGGTGGGCCCAAACCAGGAAGGACAGGATGGCGATCGACGCGGTGGCGTAGACCATCGAGGAATAGCCGAACAACGGCTTGCGCGCGAAGGTCGGGATCACGGTCGAGACCAGGCCGAACGCCGGCAAGATCAGGATGTACACCTCGGGGTGACCGAAGAACCAGAACACGTGCTGGAACAGCACCGGGTCACCGCCGCCGCCGGCATCGAAGAAGTGGGTGCCGAAGTTGCGGTCGGTCAGCAGCATGGTCACCGCACCGGCCAGCACCGGCATCACCGCGATCAGCAGGAAGGCGGTGATCAGCCAGGTCCAGACGAACAACGGCATCTTCATCATGGTCATGCCCGGGGCACGCATGTTGAGGATGGTGGTGATGATGTTGAGCGAGGCCATGATCGACGAGGCGCCCAGGATGTGCACCGCGAAGATGGTCAAGTCGTAGCTGATACCGCCCTGCATATACAGCGGCGGATACAGCGTCCAACCGGTAGCCACGGCGCCGCCCGGCACGAACATCGAGAGCACCAGCAGGATCGCCGCCGCCGGCAGGATCCAGAAGCTCCAGTTATTCATGCGCGGGAAGGCCATGTCGGGCGCGCCGATCATCAGCGGGATCTGCCAGTTGGCGAAACCCGCCATGGCCGGCATGATCGCGCCAAACACCATGATCAGGCCATGCAGCGTCGTGAGCTGGTTGAAGAACTCCGGGCTCATGATCTGCATGCCAGGCTGGAACAGCTCGGCCCGGATACCCATCGCCATCAGGCCGGCGAACAGGAACATCGCACCGGCGAACCACAGGTACATGGTGCCGATGTCTTTGTGGTTGGTCGTGGTCAACCAGCGCGCAATGCCCTTCGGTGCGCCGTGACCATGTTCCATAGCATGTGCTTCCATGGATTCGTCTCCTTAAATTACTTGCGCAAGGCCTTGACGTCGGCCGGCTGTACCAGGTCGCCCGTACTGTTGCCCAGGCCGTTCCGTTGGTAGGTCACCACCGCCGCGATATCGGCATCGTTCAGTTGCGGGCCGAAGGCCGGCATCGCCGTGCCCGGCTTGCCGTTCAGCGCCATCGCGATATGGCCTTCCTTGGCACCGGTCGCAATCTTGGAACCGGTAATCGCCGGGAATGCGCCCGGGATACCTGCACCATTCGGCATATGGCAGGAGGCGCAGTTGGCGTTGTAGACCGCCGCGCCGCGCGCCATCAGCTCGTCCTTGCCGAAGACCTTGCCGGCATCGGCCGCGGCCGACGCCGCCTTGGCCTTCTTGGCGGCCAGCCAGGCCTTGTAGTCCGCCTCGGATTTTACTTCGACCACGATAGGCATGAAGCCATGATCCTTGCCGCACAGCTCGGCGCACTGACCGCGGTAAGTGCCCACTTCGTTAGCGGTGAACCAGGCATCGCGGATGAAACCGGGGATCGCGTCCTGTTTGATACCGAAGGCCGGCACCCACCAGGCGTGGATCACGTCGTTGGCGGTGAACAGCATACGCACCTTCTTGCCGACCGGCACCACCATGGGCTCGTCGACCTCGAGCAGATAGTTGGCGCCCTTGGCGGCCTTGTTCTCGATCTGGTCGCGCGGGGTAGACAGCACGCTCATGAATTTCACGCCGTCTTGCAGGTAATCGTATTCCCACTTCCATTGATAACCGGTGATCTTGACGGTGACATCCGGGTTGCTGGTGTCCTTCTCCTCGATAATGAGCTTGGTCGCCGGCCAGGCCATGCCGACCAGGATCAGGAACGGGATCGTGGTCCAGATGATCTCGACCGTGGTGCTCTCGTGGAACTGCTCGGCCTTGTGGCCGACCGACTTACGGTGCTTCCAGATGGCATAGAACATCGCGCCGAAGACCACGATAAAGATGCCGACGCAGATCCACATGACCAGGATGTTCAGGTCATAGATCTGCTGCGCCAGCCCGGTCTTGGGCGGCGGGAAATTCAATTGATAGTCGGCCAGGGCCGGAAGGGCCAAGCCTGCCAGCAAAGTGGCGAGCACGACGGGCAACGGGCGTCGATGTCCCATAGTCATCCTCCAATTAATCAAAACGACGCAAGCGGGTGTCTCTAGAAATCTTTAGGCGTCTGCGACAAAACGTCGCGGCCGGAAAGTACCCCGTACGCAATATCTAGACAAGGTATATTCCTTCTAGATGCTTGTTTTTTGTGCAATAAAAAGACCGCTTATTCGTCTTTCCAGGCCGCGACAGAGGCCAATACCACTTCCAGATCAAGGTCTTTCGCGAGCGCCTGTGCACCTGAATTGGGCATCCAAAATACCGTCCCCAGGCAAGGAATCTTGAGCCTGTCCGACAAGGCCTGCCGGTTTTCGGCAAAACCCGGCATGTCCGGGTCGACTTGGTTGGCGACCCAAGCGATCAAGTTCAAGCCGCGCGCCATGATGGCCTCGGCCGTCAGCAGGGCATGGTTGAGACAACCCAGGCGCATACCCACCACCAGAATCACCGGCAAACCCAAGGCCGCGGCCAGATCGGCGGTATCTTCCTGCGCGTTCAGCGGCACCCGGAAACCGCCCACACCCTCCACCACCACCAGCCCTGCCAACCGCTCCAATTCACGATAGGCGGCGACGATGGGCGCCAATTCGATCCGCCGCCCCTCCCGTTCGGCCGCGATCTGCGGCGCCATCGGCTCGCGCAACAGATAGGGATTGACCAGGCCGGCCGGTGCGGACACGGCGGAGGCTGCCTGCAACAGCGCAACGTCCTCGTTGATCCAGGCACCGTTCACCAACTCGCAGCCCGCCGCCACCGGCTTCATGCCGACGGCGCGGATGCCCTGCGCCCGCAGGCCTTCGAGCAGCGCGGCGGCGACCAGCGTCTTACCCACGCCGGTGTCGGTGCCGGTGATGAACATACCGTGAGGCGCGAGGCGTGAGGCGTGAGGGGAAATCGTCACAGGCCAGCCCGCTTTCTTTGAATCTTCAGCTCGATCACCTGCCGGCCATCGTCCAGCTTGTCCTTGCGCCCGGCCCAGGCATGGCCGTAGACCACCTCGAAGCTCGCCGGCAGCCGGCCCTCGCAGCGGAAGCGCTCGTAGTTCTCGCTCAATTGCCGCCATTCGCGCCGGCCCATCAGCCCTGGCCGCTGGCCCTCGACCACGGTATGGGCGCCGATCTCCTTCAACTCGCGCAGCACGCCCTTCAGATCGGGATAGGTCACGGTGATCAGCTCCATCTCCATCACCGGATGGGCGAAGCCGGCGTGCACCAGCATGTCGCCGATGTCGTGCATGTCGATGAAGCGGTTGACGTGGCCGTAGCCGTCCAGCCCGGTGAAGGCGGCGCGCAGCTCCTTCAGGGTGTCCGGGCCGAAGGTGCTGAACAGCAGCAGCCCCTCGGGCCGCAGCACGCGATGCAACTGACGCAAGGCATTGGGCAGGTCGGTCGCCCACTGCAAGGCCAGGTTGGACCAAATCAGGTCCACGCTGTCCTTCGCCAGCGGCAGGGCCTCGATGTCGCCGCAGACATAGCGCACCTCCGGCACCGACTGCCACAGCTTGGCCAGCCGGCCGAACAGGCTGGGCGGCGCCGCATGGCCGCGCGCCTGCTGCAGCATGGCCTGGGCCAGATCGAGCCCGATCAACTCGGCCTGGGGATAGCGCGCGCGCAAATGGTCGAAGCCGATACCCGGCCCGCAACCGGCATCGAGGATGCGCGCCGGCTGAATCTTCATCTCATCCAGGTGATCGTCCAGCCGGCGGGCGATCTCCTTCTGCAAGGTCGCCGCCGCCGCGTAGGTCGGCGCGGCCCGCTCGAAGGCGCGGCGGATGGCCTGTTTAACGGTCATGCTCACGCAAGAAGCCTTTCAATTCTTCGACGAACCAGTCCGGGTGCGACAGGAACGGCGCATGCGCCGCCTTGGCCTGCATGGCCAGGCGGGCATCGGGCAGTTCACTGGCCAGCCACTCGGCCGCTGCCGGCAGGCACAGGCCGTCGTAGCCGCCGTGCAGCACCAAGGTCGGCGCTTGAATTTGCTTCGCCTGCGCGCGCAGATCGACTGCGCGCAACAATTCCAGGCCGTCGGCCAGCGTCGCCGCCGCAGGCTCGCCGCGGGCGAACACCGATTCGCGCAATTGCCCGATCACCTCGCGCGCCGCCTCGCCGCCGCGGGCCTGCAAGGACAGGAAGCGCAACAAGGTCGCGCGGTAATCGGTCTGCACACCCTCGGCGAAGCTGGCCAGCAGCTCCGGCGTCAGCCCCTTGTCCCAACCCGCGCGATTGACATAGGCCGGCGTGGTGGCGACCAGCACCAGGGCTTTTACTTTGTGCGGATGGCGCGCTGCCAAGGCCAGCGCGACCATGCCGCCCATCGACCAGCCGAGCAGCAGGCCGGCCTCGGGCAGGGTCGGCGCGATGGCGTCGGCCAGGGCCTCGGCGGTGTAAGGACTGACGCTGGCGCTACCGCCGTAGCCGGGCAGGTCGGGCGCATGCATTGCCTGTTCCGGCAGGGCCGCGCGTAGCGCCGCCCAAATGCCGCCGTGCAGGCCCCAGCCGTGCAACAGGGTCAGCGGCGCACTCATGCCAGCTCCCGCAGGACGGTCAGAAACTGTTCGACATCGGCCGGCTCGTGTGCGGCCGACAGCGAGATACGCAGCCGCGCCGTGCCCTGCGGCACGGTCGGCGGCCGGATCGCCGGGATCAGGATGCCGCGCTCGCGCAGGGCCTCGGCCAGGCGCAAGGCGGCCGCGTTGTCGCCGACCAGCAGCGGCTGGATCGGCGTTGCCGAATTCATCGACGACCAGGGCAGACCGGCCAGGCCAGCCTTGAGTTGCGCGACCAGTTCCTGCAAGCGCACGCGCCGCCAGTCGTCGGCCGCGATCACCCGCAGGCTGGCCGACAGCGCCGCGGCCAGCAGCGGCGGCGTCGCCGTCGTATAGATATAGGTGCGCGCCTTGTTCACCAGCCAGTCGATCAGGGTGGGATGGCCGGCGACGAAGGCACCGAACACGCCGGCCGCCTTGCCCAGGGTCGCCATGTAGACGATACGGTCCGAGCGCAGATTGAAATGATTCAGGCTGCCCTGGCCCTGCGCGCCGAGCACACCGAAGCCATGGGCGTCGTCGACCAGCAGCCAGGCATCATAGCGCTCGCACAAGGCCAATAGTTCCGGCAACGGCGCGATGTCGCCGTCCATGCTGAACACCGCATCGGTCACCACCAGTTTGTTTTTCGCGCTGCATGCCTTGAGTTTGGCATCGAGCCATGCGAGATCGCCATGCGGATAGCGGGTCAGCTCCGCCCGTGACAGCAGGCAGGCGTCGACCAGCGAGGCGTGATTCAACTTGTCGCCGAACACCGCATCGCCGCGACCGACTAACGCGGTAATCGCGCCGATATTGGCCATGTAACCGGTGGAAAACAGCAAGGCCGCAGGCAGGCCGACGAAGGCGGCCAGCTCTTGTTCTAACTGTTCATGCAAGCGGTGATGGCCGGCGACCAGATGGGCCGAGCCGGCACCGACCCCGGCCTCGGCCGCGGCCTGTTGGGCAGCGGCGATCAGCGCCGGGTGATCGGCCAGACCGAGATAGTCGTTGCTGCAAAAGGAGAGGTAGTCGCGGCCGTCGACCCGCACCCGCGCACCCGGCGGGGTATCCACGATACGGCGACGACGCTTGAGGCCCTGGCCTTCGAGTTCGGCCAGGGCCTGCGCGAGTTCATCAATCATGTCCGGCGCAGCGGCGCTCGGCATGCACTTCCGGCTTCAGCCCCAGCTTGGCGAACAGCCGCTGATCGGCCTCGACCTCGGGATTGCCGGTGGTCAGCAGCTTGTCGCCGTAGAAGATGGAATTGGCACCGGCCAGGAAGCACAAGGCCTGTACGCCCTCGCCCAGTTCGCGCCGGCCGGCCGACAGCCGCACGTGCGATTTGGGCATGGCGATGCGGGCGATGGCGATGGTGCGCACGAATTCCAGCGGGTCGAGATCGTTCTCGTCCTGCATCGGCGTGCCGCCCACCTTGACCAGCATATTGATCGGCACCGATTCCGGCTGCGGGCTCAGGTTGGCCAGCTGCGCGATCAGGCCGGCACGCTCGCGGCGCGACTCGCCCATGCCGACGATGCCGCCGCAACAGACGCTGAGGCCCGCATCGCGCACCTCTTGCAGGGTGTCCAAGCGGTCCTGATAGCTATGGGTGGTGACCACCTGGCCATAGAACTCGGGCGAGGTGTCGAGGTTGTGGTTGTAGTAGTCGAGGCCGGCCGCCTTCAACTTTTCGGCCTGACCCTCCTTCAGCATACCCAGGGTCACGCAGGTCTCCAGGCCCAGCGCCTTCACTTGGCGCACCATATCCAGCACCGGCTCCAAGTCCTTGTCCTTCGGGCCACGCCAGGCGGCGCCCATGCAAAAGCGGGTGGCGCCGCCGGCCTTGGCCGCCTGCGCCGCCTCCACCACCTTGGCCACGTCGAGCAGCCTTTCCTTCTCGACCTCGGTGCCGTGCCGGGCCGACTGCGAGCAATAGCCGCAGTCCTCGGAACAGCCGCCGGTCTTGATCGACAGCAGGGTCGAGAGCTGCACCGCGTTCGGGTCGAAGTGCTGGCGGTGCACGGTCTGCGCCTGGAACAACAGGTCGTTGAACGGCAACGCGAACAGCGCGAGCACCGAGTCCACAGTCCAGTCCTGCGCGATGCGGGTGTTTTCGGCCAGATCGTTCATCAGTGCGCCCCCGTTTCCACTTCGATGTCTTGCCAATCTTCCCGGCCGGCGCGGACGATGTCGCGCAGGCCGAGCGGGATGATGCCCAGGGCCATCACGCCCCAGACCAGCAACATGCCGCGACCGTCTTCGAAGATGCCGTACAACGGCTGGCCCGCCACCACCATGGTGCCGACCATGGCGTAATAGCGATAACCGGCCCAACGGTTGTAGTGCACCACGCGCGGGTCCGGATGATGGGCGATGGCGGCGTAGACGAAAATCGAGCCGGCCAGCCACAGCATGATCGGCGGCACCGACAACACGAAGGGCAGGAAACTCATCTTGGTGTTGATGTTCAGCGCCACGACCAGCAGCAGGGTCGAGATGCTGATCGAGATGATGCTGGCATAGTTGAAGAGGCGCGCGCTGCGCAGGCAGGAGGCGGCGGTAACGATGTGTTTTTCCGACATTTCGGCGACAATCCGCTCAAATTAAAAGGCGCCGCATGATCGGCGAGCCCCGGGAGGCTGTCAATTATTATCCGCCACGCATTGAACAAGTGCATCGATTTTGTGCAGGCGCACATCGGCCAACCGTGCCTGCTGTGCGCGGCCGACGCGCACGGCGCCACGCTCTGCCCCGGCTGCCTGGCCGACCTGCCGCGCCTGGCCGAGCACCGTTGCCCGGTCTGCGCCCTGCCCACCGCCCTGGGCGAGGTCTGCGGCGGCTGCCTCAAACACCCGCCGGCGTTCGATGCCAGCCGCGCCGTCTTCCAATACGGCTATCCGCTCGACGCCCTGCTGCAACACTATAAATACGGCCAGGGCCTGTACCTCGCCGGTTTCCTGGCCGAGCAACTCGCCGCCGAGATCACCCTGGGGATCGACACCCGGCCCGACCTCATCATCCCGATGCCGCTGCACCCGAAGCGATTGCAAGAGCGCGGCTACAACCAGGCCGGCGAGATCGCCAAGCGCCTGGCCCGCCGGCTAGCCCTGCCGCTCGCGCTTACCGCCTGCACGCGGGCCAAGGACGCCCCGCCCCAGGCCAGCCTGCCGCTGAAGGCGCGGCGCAAGAACATCCGCGGCGCCTTTGTCTGCAATGTGGATTTATCCGGTAAACGCATCGCCCTGGTCGACGATGTGATGACCACTGGGGCGAGCCTGAATGAACTGGCGAAGACGGTGAGGAAGGCGGGGGCGGTGGAGGTGCAGGCGTGGGTGGTGGCGAGGACGTTACCGATGCGGTAACGCATAGAAAACTTTACATAACCAAGTCAAATTGATAAGAGGGCACAATAGAAATCGCGAAAGGCATGCGCACACTCACAGCGTGAAGGCCATAAAACTTTGATATGGGTTTACATTCAAAATTGCAGTAGGAGGCAAGTATGGACAAGCCGCTCGTCAACCTCGACGCCCTCTCTCAACCAATGACAAAGTTGATTGAAGTGCTTGCAAACGGCTTCGGAACTCTCTATGCCCCATTTGGCACTGTCCGCAGCGCTCATGCAGAAGCCAAAGCCATGATCATCAGGGCCGAGGCAGAGGCGGACGTTGTCTCTATACGAGAAAGAGCTGAAACACGGATAGCACACAGAGAATCTGTTCGCCAAGAAAACCTCGAATCCATTTCGAATAAAGCTGCGCAAGAGCTACCAGAGCAAGTATCAGATGAACCTGTAGACCAAGATTGGCTTCTTCAATTTCTTAATCGAGCTCAAGATGTTAATGATCAAGATATGCAAACAATATGGGGCAGAATACTAGCCGGAGAAGTTGCGAGTCCTGGTACATACTCAAAAAGGACATTGCAGTTCTTAGAAACCTTGGACAAGAGTGAAGCTGAAGCATTCACCAAACTGTGTTCTTATACAGTGCAAGACAACCAAGGCTGGAATATGCTGTTTGAGATTCAATTCATAAAAGATGCCGCAGGGAAAGATATGGGCTCCGCCGGTTTTATTGAGCACTTTATTTCAATTGGATTACTTAGTTCGGAGGCATACTACCTAGCACCTTCGAAAATCTCCGGCATGAAATGCAGCTATTTCGGTAAGCAATTTGAGTTCATTGGACCGCCTCCGCCAAATCACAAGGAACACGCAATTACACCCATTGAGATTCCTTTTTCATTTCGAATGCTTACTCAAATTGGGCAACAACTATCTCAAATCGCAGGCGCAGAAGAACGTTCTAATTTCATAGAAGGCACCTCTGATGCATTTGCCAAAGAGTTCAATCTAACAATCAAACCAATCACAATTTAATAATTCAGCATCTCAGGGTCAGACTGAACTGCCCCGGCTATATCGGACATTTTTGAGTGAAGTCACAATACGCTTGGAGGTGTCAGATGGGCAAGGAGCGAGGGAAGGTCAACCCAGAGCGGGTGCGACAACGGTTCAGTCGGGAATTCAAGCTGGAAGCGGTCAGATTGCTTGAACAAGGCGGTAAGCCGGCAACCCAGCTTGCGCTGGAATTAGGTGTTGCGCGAAACCGGCTCTACAAATGGCAGAAAGAACTGGGTGCCAAGGGCGAGGTGGCGTTTCGTGGCTCGGGTCGTAGACCGGCCAGCCAGCAAAGCGAAATCGAGCGGCTGAAGGCCGAACTGAAGAAAGTCACCGAGGAGCGCGACATTCTAAAAAAGGCCGCGGCGTACTTTGCCAAGGAACTCGGGTGAAGTACGCTTTTATCCGGCGGCATGAAGAGGCATTCAGCATTGCGCGCATGTGCAAGGTGATGCAGGTCTCCCGCAGCGGCTACTACGCTTGGCGTGACCGACCGGCTGGCGAGCAAGCGAACCGGAACAAAGAATTGCTTCAGCACATCCACCGTATTCACAGGCAGTCCCGGCAGGCCTATGGCGCGAAGAAGACTTGGCTGGCCTTGAATGAGGTGGGGGTGGCCTGCGGCAAGCATCGAGTGGCGCGGCTGCGCAAACAAGCGGGGATCGAGGCGCGCCGCAAGCGGCGCTTCCGGCTGACGGTGGAGAACCATGCAACCGCGCCAGCCGCACCCAATCTGGTGCAACGGCAATTCCGAGTAGATGAGCCTGATCGCATCTGGGTCGGGGACATGACGTTCATTCGCACCCGCCAAGGCTGGTTGCATCTGGCCATTTTGCTGGACCTGTATTCGCGGAGAGTCGTCGGTTGGTCGATGAGTGCGCGGCCCGATCTGGCCCTGGTGCTGAATGCGCTCAATATGGCTTTGGAGCAGCGGCAGCCCAAGCGCGGCCTGATCCACCATACCGACCAAGGCCCGATCTATGCTGCCCGGGCATATCGTGAGCGAATGCAAGAAAAAGGTTTAATGCCAAGCATGAGCGCAAAAGGTAATGCGTACGATAATGCGGTGGCGGAGAGCTTCTTCGGCAACCTGAAGAATGAGCTGATGCATCACAGTGATTTCGAAAGCCGCGATGCAGCACGTGCGGCGATATTCGATTACATCGAGCTGTTCTACAATCGAAGCCGCATGCATCAGTCGCTCGGTTATGTCAGCCCGGTAGCATTCGAGCAACAGAACGGTGTTGCTTGATTAGGGTGTCCGAGAAAGCCGGGGCAGTTCAGACTCGATTTATTTCCCCGCCAAGAACACGTAGAGCGGCTTCGCATAGCAAGCCGCCGCATAGGCGCTCTGTAAATAACGCGGCAATTTTGTACACGCTGGGCCTACGGCCGGGGGCGCCCGGCAGCGCGTCACTTTCTTTGCTCGTGCAAAGAAAGGTAACCAAAGAAAGCACGCCCCGCTTCGCCGGCCTTCGGCTTCCCGAGCTTGAACAAAACGATTGGGCGGCTGCGTAACTCGCCCTTCGGGCTCAGACAGTACTCGCCGACTGCCCCCAATCGTTTCGCTCAAGCTCGGCGGCTCAGAGGGGATGGTCACAGCAAAACCAAAAGACAAAAACCCATAGTGTCGGCGCGTCGCGCCGACACTCTCTCAAAAGAAATGGCATTCCCGCTTGCGGGAATTCAGCACATTAGTTGACTTGCCCATCCCCTCTGTCGCCGCCGTGCGGGGCGCAGTTGCGCGGGGCAGCCGAAGGCCGGCGAGTTTGTCTGAGCCCGCAGGGCGAGTTGGCGAACCGCCCGCGCAACTGTGACGCGCACGGGGGTGTCGGCGACAGCGGGGCGGCCTTCTTTTGGTTACTTTTCTTGGCCGCGCAAGAAAAGTAACCCGCTGCCGGGCGGCCCCGGCCAACGGCCTATCGTGTATGAAATAGCCGGCGAAAAAGCCTAGGCCGTCACCACCACCTTGCCCGTGCCCGCTTCCAGGCGACCGACGACGGCAGCCCGTTCGAAACCTTGCGCACGGAACACCGCCATCACCGAATCCACCGCCTCCGCCGCACACGACACCAACAGCCCCCCGCTGGTCTGCGGATCGGTCAGGATCGCACGCTGCCAATCGGCGATGCCGTCGAACAACTCGACCTCATGACCATAACCCGCCCAGTTGCGCAGGCTGGCGCCGGTGACGTGCCCGGCTTGGGCCAGATCCACCGCGCCGGGCAACACCGGCAGCTTGGCGAACTCGATCTGGGCATCGACTTGCGAGGCGCGGGTGATCTCCAGACCGTGACCGAGCAGGCCGAAGCCGGTCACATCGGTCATCGCATGCACGCCGTCGATCAGGGCCAGCTCGGCGCCGGCGGTGTTGAGCTGGGTGGTCGAGGCGATCATCGCGGCATAACCCTCGGCTGACAGCGCGCCCTTCTTCAAGGCCGCGCTGTAGATGCCGACGCCCAGGCCCTTGCCGAGGATGAGCAGGTCGCCGGCCTTACCGTCGGCGTTCTGCTTAACCCGCTTGGGATCGACCACGCCGATGCCGACCAGACCGTAGATCGGTTCGGGCGCATCGATGGAGTGGCCGCCGGCGATGGGAATGCCGGCGGCCTTGGCCACCGCCTCGCCGCCGGCCAGGATCTGGCGGATCACTTCGTGCGGCAGCTTGTCGATGGGCATGCCGACGATGGCCAGGGCCATGATCGGCCGGCCGCCCATGGAGTAGACGTCGGACAGGGCGTTGGTCGCGGCGATGCGACCGAACTCGAACGGGTCGTCGACGATGGGCATGAAGAAATCGGTGGTCGCGACCACGGCCTGGTTGTCGTTGAGCTTGTACACCGCGGCATCGTCGCCGTGCTCGATGCCGACCATGAGGTCGGGAAAGGCCGCCGCGACGTGGGTGGTGAACGGCGTGTTGGCCAGGATCTTGGACAGCACGGCCGGTGCGATCTTGCAGCCGCAGCCGCCGCCGTGGGAAAACTGGGTGAGCCGGACCGGCCCGGTCGATACGGATTCGGACATTGTTATAACTCTTCAATCAATTGCTGTACCGCCGTCGCCTCGCGTTGCGGCTCGAACAGCTCACACCGCGCCGCACACTGGCGCTGTAGGCTGGCATAAAACTCGGCATCGGTTTCGGCTCGATGCATCAGCTCGGCCAAAGCGTGCTCGTCGCCGAGCGGAAAATAACCCGCATAGTCTACCCCGAGCATGCCTTCGTTGCCCGGAATGCGCGAGGCCAGCACCGGCACGCCGGCCATGACCGCCTCGATGATGACGGTGGCGCCGCCTTCCATGCGCGAACTGTTGACCAGCAGATGGCTACGCGCGATGGTGCGGCGGGTCTCGCCGTGCGCCAGCGGCCCCAGCCAATGCCAACGGGGAAAGCGTTGCGCGCACTGCTCGGCCTCGGCCGCCCAGTCCGTGCTCAAGGCCTGGCCGACGTGGCGGATGCGGATGCGCGATTCACCTGGCAGCAGGCCGCTAGCATAGGCCGCGCGCAAGGGGTCTTTCTCTTCGCGCAGATGCGCGGCGACGCAGATGTCGAAATGGCGCCGCGGCCGGGCGGCCGGCTTGAGCGGCGGTGCCGATTGATAGACCACGCGGGTCTTGGCCTGCTGTTGCGGGGTCAATGCCTCCAGGCCGCGTTGCTGCAACACCACCAAACGCGTCGCCAATTGCAAGGATGCTTGGGCCGCGGCATCGCTGCGGATGTCGCGGTAGAGATCGGTGCCGGTCAGCACCACGATCAAGGGCCGGCCCGGCTGTGCCTCGGCGAAGCGGTGGATGCTGACGGCACTGCGCCGGGCATGCAGCGCGATCATCAGGTCTACGGCCCGGCCATCCCACTCCAGCGCCACGTGCACCCGATGGCCGGCCGCGCGCAGCGCACGCGCCCAGCGCGCGGCGGTGTGCGCGTTGCCATTGCGCGCCTGCGCGAGGTAAGGGGTGATCAGCGCGATCCGCATCAACGGTAGAAATAGCGGCGCGGCGGTGCGATCCGAGTCAACAGCAGCGCCAGCAGCGCCAAGACCACGGCCGGCCCATTGCCGAAGCGGGCATAGGGCGTCAGCCCTTCGTAACCTTGCGCCTGGGTGTGCAACACGCCCTGCACGAAGGGGGCGAGCTGCTCGACGACCCGGCCTTTTCGATCGATGGCCGCGGTGATGCCGGTGTTATTGGCGCGCAACATAGTGCGGCCCGTCTCCAAGGCGCGCATCTGTGCGATTTGCAAATGCTGCCAGGGCGAGGCGGAGTTGCCGAACCAGGCATCGTTGCTGACGTTGACCAAGAGCGTCGCCGCCGGCAGAGCGCGGATGATCTCTTCGCCGAAAGCGTCTTCGTAGCAGATGTCGACCGCGACCCTTTGTCCGGCCACGCTCATCGGCGCTTGCACTTCTTCGCCGCGCGCGAAGTCGGACAGCGGGATATGCAGGTAATCGACGATCCAGCCGAAGCCCCAGGGCACGAATTCGCCGAACGGCACCAGGTGTTGCTTGCGATAGGTTTGCCTCGGCGCCTGGCCGAGCGAGATCACGCTGTTGAAATAGCGGCCGTCGGCCAAGCGCTCGGGCACACCGACCAACAGATCGGCGCCTTGGTTGCGCACGGACCGCTGCATGGCCGCCAGATAGTCGGCCGGGACATCGTCCAAGAACATCGGCAAGGCCGTTTCCGGCAAGATCACCAAGCGCGAGGCGCTGGCCTGCGTCAAGCGCAGATAGTCGCCCAGGGTTTGCGCGCGTTTTTCCGGGCTGAATTTCAGCTCTTGCGCAACGTCGCCTTGCACCAGGCTCACCGTCAGCGGCCGGCCGGCCGCTTGCGTCCACTCGATCGAGTGCAAGGCCCAGCCGCCAAACCAAATGGCAAGCACGCAGGCCAAGGGCCAGGCCCGGTGCAACGCCAAGGCCGCTGCGCTGAGCGCCATCAAGCCGGACACGCCGTACACGCCCAGCATCGGTGCATAGCCGGCCAAGGGACTGGCTGGCACTTGCGAATAGCCCAAGGCCAGCCAAGGGAAACCGGTGAAGACCCAACCGCGCAACCACTCGACCAACAGCCAGGTGCCCGTCGCCGCCGCGAGCCAACGCCAGCCGCCGGCCTTGCCCAAGCGCACCGACAACGCGAGCGCGATAGCCGGGAACAAGGCCAGGAAGGCGCAGAACAACACTGTGGCCGCCACCGCAAGCGGCAGCGGCATCATGCCGAAATCGTGCAGGCTGACGTAGACCCATGACACGCCGAAGCCGAAATAGCCCAGGCCGAAGGCAAAGCCCTTGCCCATCGCAGTGCGCACCGTGCCGGTGCGCGCGCTGTAATACAGCGTCGCCAATGCCAGCACCGGCACCGGGAACCAGCCCCAGGGCGCGAAACCCGCAATGCACAAAGCACCGAGCGCAGCGGGCAAAATCATTTGTACTAAGACGGCGAAACGCGGCACGGTTTTGACTGTGATTAAAAGTGATGCAAGTGTAAGCTGTTGCGGTACAATTCGTCCCCCCTTTTTCCATCTCCGTTCCGATACAAAACACATGCGCATCGGGCCCCATCAGCTCAAGAACAATCTGGTCGTCGCGCCCATGGCGGGCGTGACCGACCGGCCGTTCCGCCAGTTGTGCAAACGGCTGGGCGCTGGCATGGCGGTGTCGGAGATGGTGACCTCGAATTCGCTGCTCTACGGTTCGGCCAAGACCCAGCGCCGGGCCAACCACGACGGCGAAGTGGAACCGATCTCGGTGCAGATCGCCGGCGCCGATCCCGCGATGATGGCCGAGGCCGCGCGGCACAACGTCGAGCGCGGCGCGCAGATCATCGACATCAACATGGGCTGCCCGGCCAAGAAGGTGTGCAACGTGATGGCCGGCTCCGCGCTGCTGCAGGACGAGCCCTTGGTCGGCCGCATCCTGCAAGCGGTGGTCGAGGCTGTGCCGGAAGTGCCTGTGACCCTGAAGATCCGCACCGGCTGGGACCGCTCGAGCAAGAACGCGCTGACCATCCTGCGCATCGCGCAGGAATCCGGCATCCAGGCCCTGGCCATTCACGGCCGCACCCGCGCCTGCGGTTACACCGGCGAGGCCGAATACGACACGATCAAGGCGGTGAAGGCGCAAGCCCGGATTCCGGTGATCGCCAACGGCGACATCACCTCGCCGCAAAAGGCGAAACACGTGCTCGATTACACCGGCGTCGATGCCGTGATGATCGGCCGCGCCGCCCAGGGTCGGCCCTGGATCTTCCGCGAGATCGAGCACTACTTGAACACCGGCGAGGTGCTGCCCTCGCCCGAGGTGGGCGAGATCCACCAACTGCTGTTGGAGCATCTCGACGACCTGTACAGCTTCTACGGCGAACTGACCGGCCTGCGTATGGCGCGCAAGCACATCGCCTGGTACACCCGCGGCCTGGCCGATTCCGCCAGCTTCCGCCACGCGATGAATCAATTGGAAACGACGCGCGAGCAACTCGACGCGGTGAACGCGTTTTTCTCGCGCGCCGCCGAACGCGACCGCCGACTGGTTTATCTGGATAATCCGACCGCCGAATTACAGGCGGCTTGATAACGACACGCTCTGGAACGACAACGCATGAACCTGAAAAACGAAAGCGAACTGGCCGCCTGCGTCCGCAAGGTGCTGACCCAGTATTTCCGCGACCTGGATGGCGAGACCGCGAGCAATGTCTACGACATGGTGATCCAATGTGCGGAAAAACCCTGCCTGGAAATCGTGTTGGACAAGGCCGGCGGCAACCAGAGCCGTGCCGCCGAGATGCTCGGCATCAACCGCAATACCCTGCGCAAGAAGATGCAGCAGCATGGTATTAAGTAGGGGCTAGGATTCAGGGATCGGGATTCAGGTAAAACCAGATTCCCCCGAACCCCGAACCCCGACCCCTGACCCCTGACCCCTGACCCCCGACCCCCGACCATGATCAAACGCGCCCTGCTCTCCGTTTCCGACAAAACCGGCCTCATCGATTTCGCCCGTGCCCTGCACGACCAGGGCGTCGAGCTGCTGTCCACCGGCGGCACCGCCAAGTCCATCCGCGAGGCCGGCATCCCGGTGATCGAGGTGGCCGACTACACCGGTTTTCCGGAGATGTTGGACGGCCGGGTGAAGACCCTGCACCCCAAGATCCACGGCGGCATCCTTGGTCGGCGCGACCTGCCCGAGCACGTGGCGGCGATGAACCGCAACAACATCGGCAACATCGACCTGGTCTGCGTCAACCTGTATCCCTTCGTGCAAACGGTAAGCAAGCCCGGTTGCACCCTGGAGGACGCGATCGAGAACATCGACATCGGCGGCCCGGCCATGGTCCGTTCCTCGGCCAAGAACCACGCCTTCGTCACCATCGTGACCAACCCGGCCGACTACGCCACCGTGATCGAAGAGATGAAGGCGAACGGCAGCGCGGTGTCCGACGCCACCCGCTTCTCGCTGGCGATCAAGGCCTTCGAGCACACCGCCGCCTACGACGGCGCCATCGCCAACCACTTCGGCAAGATGGTCGAGCAGTCCGAGTTCCCGCGCACCGTGAACCTGCAATTTGTGAAGGCGCAGGGCATGCGCTACGGCGAAAACCCGCACCAGAACGCCGCCTTCTATGTCGAGGCCGGCGCCAGGGAGGCCAGCATCGCCACCGCCCAGCAGCTGCAAGGCAAGGAGTTGTCCTACAACAACATCGGCGACGCCGATGCCGCGCTGGAGTGCGTCAAGCAGTTCCATGAGGCGCCGGCCTGCGTCATCGTCAAGCATGCCAATCCCTGCGGCGTCGCCTACGGCAAAAATCTGCTCGAGGCCTACGACCGCGCCTACCAGACCGACCCCGAGTCGGCCTTCGGCGGCATCATCGCCTTCAACGGCGAACTCGATGCCGAGACCATGCGGACCATCGTCGAGCGCCAGTTCGTCGAGGTGATCATCGCGCCCAAGGTAAGCTCTGCCGCAGTGGAGATCGCCGCCGCCAAGAAGAACGTGCGCGTGCTCGAGTGCGGCCAGTGGCCAACCCAGCCCGGCGCGCGCCTGGACTACAAGCGCGTCAGCGGCGGCCTCTTGGTGCAGGATGCCGACCTTGCGCTGTACAACGAATTGAAAGTGGTGACCCGTCGCGCGCCGACCGAGCAGGAAATGGCCGATCTCCTGTTCGCCTGGCAGGTGGCCAAGTTCGTCAAATCCAACGCGATTGTTTATGCGAAAGAGAAGATGACCATCGGCGTCGGCGCCGGCCAGATGAGCCGGGTCAACTCCGCCCGCATCGCCGCGATCAAGGCCGAGCATGCCGGCCTCGCGGTGCCCGGTTCGGTCATGGCCTCGGACGCCTTCTTCCCGTTCCGCGACGGCATCGACAACGCCGCGCAGGCCGGCGTCAAGGCGGTGATCCAGCCCGGCGGCTCGATGCGCGACGAAGAGGTGATCGCCGCCGCCGACGAGCACGGCATGGCCATGGTGTTCACCGGCATGCGCCACTTCCGGCATTGATATTATTCAACCGCGCAGGTCGCGAAGGTCACAAAGAACCCTCTGAAAATATTTTTTGTGCCTTAGCGTTCTTTGCGTTCTTTGCGGTGAAATGAAATGAAAATACTGGTCATCGGTTCCGGCGGTCGCGAGCACGCCCTGGCCTGGCGCCTGAAGCAGAGCCCGCGGCTACAGAAGGTCTATGTCGCGCCGGGCAACGGCGGCACCGCCATCGAGGAAGGCGTCGAGAACGTCGGCCTGACCGACTTCGCCGAGCTGATCGAGTTCTGCAAGAAGGAGGCCATCGCCTTTACCGTGGTCGGCCCCGAGGCGCCGCTGGCCGCCGGCATCGTCGATGCCTTCCGCAGCGCCGGGCTCAAGATCTTCGGCCCGACCCAGGCCGCGGCCCAACTCGAAAGTTCGAAGGACTTCGCCAAGGCCTTCATGGTCCGGCACCGGATCCCGACCGCCGCCTACGGTACTTTCACCGATGCCGCCGAGGCCCACGCCTACATCGACCGTGAGGGCGCGCCCATCGTGATCAAGGCCGACGGCCTGGCCGCCGGCAAGGGCGTGGTGGTGGCGCAGACCCTGCAAGAGGCGCACGCCGCAGTCGACGCCATGCTCGCCGGCAACAGCATGGGCGAGGCCGGCCACCGCGTGGTGATCGAGGAATGCCTGCTCGGCGAGGAGGCCAGCTTCATCGTGATGGTCGACGGCGAAAACGTATTGACCATGGCCACCAGCCAGGACCACAAGCGGCTGTTGGATAACGACCAAGGCCCCAACACCGGCGGCATGGGCGCCTACTCGCCCGCGCCCATCGTCACGCCGGAGATGCACGCCCGCGTGCTGCGCGAGGTGATCCGCCCGGTGGTTGCCGGCATGAAGCAGGAAGGCATCGTGTTCACCGGCTTCCTCTATGCCGGCCTGATGATCGACGCGCAGGGCGTGCCGAAGGTGCTGGAGTTCAACTGCCGCATGGGCGACCCGGAGACCCAGCCGATCATGATGCGGCTGAAGACCGACTTCACCCAGATCCTCGAGGCCGCCATCGACGGCCGGCTCGATCAGATCGAGGCCGAATGGGACCGCCGCTTCGCCCTCGGCGTGGTGCTGGCCGCCGGCGGCTACCCGGACAGCCCGAGGAAGGGCGACGTCATCACCGGCCTGCCGGCAGAGGGCGAGGACTACCACGTGTTCCACGCCGGCACCGCGCTCAAGGGCGAACAACTGGTCACCGCCGGCGGTCGCGTGCTCTGCGTCACCGCCCTGGGCGACACGGTGAAGCAGGCGCAGGCCCGCGCCTATGAGATCGCCGAACAGATCCGCTTCGACGGCTGCCAGATGCGACGCGACATCGGCCACCGGGCCATCCACCGCAAAAAATAATTTTTCACCGCAAAGAGCGCGAAGGGCACGAAGAAAAGATTCGCTTTGCGAACCTTTGCGACCTTCGAGGTAAAAATGCCTTTCGAGGCTAAAATTCAGCGGTGACCCCGCTGCCTAACATCGCCGCCATCCGCCGCCACCTTGAGCGTGGCGGCGTCATCGCCTACGCCACCGAGTCCTGCTACGGCCTCGGCTGCGACCCGCGCCAGCGCAACGCGGTCAAAAAGATTCTGCGCCTGAAGGGCCGGCCCCAGAGCAAGGGCCTGATCCTGATCGGCGCCGACTTCGCGCAATTCCGCCGCCACCTGGCGCCGGTCGATGCCGCCGTCGCCGCCCGGTTCAAGGACTACTGGCCCGGGCCCTATACCCTGCTGCTGCCGGCCGCCCGGCACTGCCCGAAATGGTTGACCGGACAACACGCCAAGCTCGCGGTACGGGTCACCGCCCACCCGGAAACGGCACGCCTGTGCCGGGCACTGGACATGGCCCTGGTCTCGACCAGCGCCAACCGCTCGGGCCGGCAGCCGCTGAAAACCGCAGCGGCCTGCCGCCGCGCATTCGGCGCGGTGGTCTGGGTGCTGCCCGGCCGCATCGGCCGGCGGCGCCGGCCGTCGACCATCGTCGATCCCGCCAGCGGCGGCGTGCTGCGCGCCTGAGGCTTAATAGCTGTAACTCAGCTTGGCCCAGGCGAAGCGGCCCGGTTCGTTGACCCGGGTGCCGATGCCGGCCTCGAAGCTGTTGTCGCGGGCCAGATGCTCGGCGTAATTCTTATCGAACACGTTGTCGATCCCCGCCGTGAACAACAGCCCCTTGCCCGCCTTGTAGGCGGCGTTGAGCGAGAGCGTGGCGAAGCCGGCGGTGCGGCCGTAGTCCTGGCCGACGATGTTGCCGTAGCCGACGTCGTAGCGATCCTGTTCGGCCACCATGCGCAGCACACTGCCCAGGGTCCAAGCGCCGACCGCGCGCTCAAGCCCCAGCCGCGCTTCGAGTGGCGGGGTTTGGGCCAAGGGCCGGTCATGGCTGTCGTTGTCGCCGTGGACGTAGGCCATGCTGCCACGCAGGGTCCAGGCCGGCGCGAAACGCCAGGCCAAGTCGGCCTCGCCGCCATAGCGGGTGGCGTCGATGTTGCCGCTGCAATACCACGTCCCCATGTTCGCCGCGCAGTTCGACAGGCGGGTGCTGGCGCTCGGCCCGGCATAGGTCAGGATGTAATCGGCGACTTTGCTGTAGAACACCGAAACCGAACCGTTGACGTTGCCGCCCGTCCAGATCAGCCCGGTATCCAGTTGGGTGCCGGTTTCCGGCGCGAGCCGGCGGCTGGCCAGGAGGCCGTTGTAGGTCGACGCCTCCCAATAGTCCATAGGCCGCTGGCTGCGCCCCAGGCCGACGAAGACCGTGGCCGGCCGGCCGGCCATATCCCGCTCGTAGCGCAGGAAACCGCTGTGCAGGGTATCACCGGCCTCGGCCAGGAAGGCGCCGCCCGTGCTGTTGTAGCGCTCGGCCGACCAGGCGTCGGCGCGCAAGCCGCCGATCAAGCGGCTATCGCCGGCCAGGTCGTGCCGCAACTCGCCGAACAGGCCGCGGATTGCGGTCTCCATATCGCGCACGCGCGCCAAGCCTTGATAGCCATAGGCCGCCACGCCGCCGGCCTTGCGCAGAGTGTGCGCGTTGCCTTGCCAGTCGGCACCGACGGTCAGCACGGTGTCGGCGCTCAAGGCCAGATCGCCGGCGACGCGCGCGGCTTTGGTCTCGCGGTCCGGGTTGTTGACCATGGCCATACCGATCAGCGCGCGTTGGCTGAAGTTGTCCATCACATGATCGATGTAGTTGTAGTTCAACTGGACCTTGAGCTGGCGCAAGACCGGGCCGAGATTGGCCTGCTCCAACTTCAGGCCGTAGCCCTCGCGGTCGAACTTCACGCCGTCCATCGTGCGGTCGGCATAGGCCGCCTCGGCCCGGCTCGCGCTGGCCGAGAGTTCGAGCCGGGTGTCGCGCTGCGGCAGCCAGCCGGCCGCGGCATTGAGGCTCTGGCGTCGATAAGCGGCATGCACACGCCTGCCGGCACCGTCCGCGTAGTCGCCCGATTCGGCCTGGCTGGCGGTCGCCTCGACATAGGCCCGCTCGCCGGCGGCGACGACGTTGGCCACACCATCCAGCCGGCCCCAGCCACCGGCCATCAGGCTGGCGAAGCCCCGCACGCCGGGTGCGCCGGCCGGTTGCGGCGTGCGCTCGAACAACACCACCCCCGCCGCATTGCCATTGCCGTAACGCACGGTCTGCGGGCCCTTGATCACCGTGACCTGATCGAAGGCCTCGGGGAAGACATAAGCGGTCGGCGGGTCCATGCGCATGCCGCAGCCGCCGAGGAACTCGGCACCGTCGAGCAACACGTTCAGGCGCGAGCCGGCCAAGCCCCGCAGCACCGGATCGCCATCGGTGCCGCCCTTGCGGATCATCGCAAAGCCCGGGACGTTCTTGAGCAGCGCCGCGCCGTCGTTGGCCGGTACCGGCTGTTGCGGCGCCCGCGGGTCGAGCATGACGGTGAGCGGCTCGGCCATGCGCGGCGCGGTGACCACCACCTCGTCGAGCCGGTCGTGCTCTTCGGCCGCGGCCGGGGCCGCGAGGACGGCGAGGATAAGACAATGGAGAGAACGCAGGCGGTAGGAATGCATGATCGGAAACGGCACGTGCCAAGCATTGGAGAGGCCGCAATCTTATTGACCGCAGGCGATGCCCGGAATGTGACAAATTGCCGCTGACACGCCGCGGTATCGGCGCGGCGCCTGTTAGAATCGGGCCATCACCTAAGCGATGGACATAATGGAGACAAGCAAGGTCAAGGCGTTCCTGCTGCAACTGCAGGAACTCATCGTCGAGCGCCTGCAACAGATCGACGGCAAGCCCTTCCTCAGCGATGCCTGGACCCGGCCCGAGGGCGGCGGCGGCATCACCCGCCTGATCGAGGACGGCAATGTGTTCGAGCGCGGTGGCGTCAATTTCTCCCACGTCACCGGGGGCAACCTGCCGCCCTCGGCCTCGGCCCACCGGCCCGAACTGGCCGGCCGCCGTTTCGAGGCGATGGGCGTGTCGCTGGTGCTGCACCCGCGCAATCCCTATTGCCCGACGGTGCACATGAACGTGCGCTTCTTCAACGCCGAGAAGCCGGGCGCCGAGCCGGTCTGGTGGTTCGGCGGCGGTATGGACCTGACGCCCTACTACGGCTTCGAAGAGGACGCGGTGCACTTCCACCAGACCTGCCGCAAGGCGCTGGAACCGTTCGGCGCCGACTACCATCCGAAATTCAAGCAGTGGTGCGACGACTATTTCTTCCTCAAGCACCGCCAGGAGCCGCGCGGCGTCGGCGGCATCTTCTTCGACGACCTCAACACCGGCGGCTTCGAGCATTGCTTCAACCTGACCGAATCGGTCGGCGACCACTTCCTGCCGGCCTATGCGCCCATCCTGGAGCGCCGCATCGACCTGCCCTACGGCGAGCGCGAGCGTGACTTCCAGGCCTACCGGCGCGGCCGTTATGTCGAGTTCAATCTGGTCTACGACCGTGGCACCCTGTTCGGCTTGCAATCGGGCGGCCGTACCGAATCGATCCTGATGTCGCTGCCGCCCATCGTGAAGTGGCGTTACAACTGGGCGCCCGGGGCAGGCACAGCCGAGGCAAAACTCTACGAGGTCTTCTTGCAGCCACGCGATTGGGCGAACGAACATGCCGAGAGTTAAGCGCTTGAAGGATTTCTTTACTCGACGCGGTTGTCTGCCCTCACAGCCCTCCCCCGCAACGGGGAGACGGGGATGGCGTGTCGCTGCGCGCCGTTGCCTGCGCGAGCCGGCCTGATGTTCGAGAATCGCGAAGAACGCCGACGCCGCCGCTGGCGCAAGATCAAGCTCGTGTTCTGGGTTTCGCTGGCCGTCGGCACGGCCGTGGCCTTGTTCGAGTTTTCCGCTTCGCCGCTACAAGCCCTGTTCCTGTCCGACTATGCCAAGAAGCTGACCTTCAAGGTCGAGCCCGGCCCCAGCGACAAGATCCATTTCCCGAAACGCGGCCCCTATGACCAGCGCTTGGGTTATGCGCGCCTACCCGACTTCATCCCGCGCTTGCAGCAGCAGGGCTTCGAGATCATGCGCCAGGCCCGCATCTCGAGTTCGATGGATCAACTTGCCGGCTATAGCCTATTCCTGCCCTATCGGGAGAAATCCGTCGCCGGCCTCAACTTGCTCGACAGCGAGAATAAAGCCCTGTTCAGCGCCCCGTATCCGCGCCACACCTACGGCCGGTTCACCGACATCCCGCACAGCGTCGCCTATACCCTGCTGTTCATCGAAAACCGCGAGCTGCTCGACCCCAACTATCCGCGGCGCAATCCCGCCGTCGAATGGGACCGCCTGGCCGAGGCGGTCTTGCAAAAGGGCATGCAGGTGGTCGACCCGAGCCGCAACGTGCCTGGCGGCTCGACCCTGGCGACCCAGATCGAAAAATACCGGCATTCGCCCGACGGCCTCACCCTCACCGCCGGCGACAAGCTGACCCAGATGGCCTCGGCCTCGGTCCGCGCCTATCTCGAAGGGGCCGATACCCGGGTCACCCGCCGCCGCATCGTGCAGGATTATCTGAATACCGTGCCGCTCGCCGCCGCGCCCGGATACGGCGAGATCCACGGCATCGGCGATGGCCTGGAGGCTTGGTTCGGCCTGGACTTTGCCGCGGTCAACCGTCTGCTTTGGAATCCGCAGGCCACGCCGGAGACCGCCCGTGCCTACAAACACGTCTTGGCCTTGCTGATCTCGCAGCGCAAGCCGTCCTACTACCTGGTCAACGGCCGCACCGCCTTGAACCAGCTGGCCAACGTACACCTAAGATTGCTGGCCGATGCCAATATCATCAGCCCGGCCCTGCGCGACCTCGCCCTGCGCGAGCCCATCGTCTTCGCCGAGAGCAAGGCCAAGGCCAAGCCCGACAACGACCGCTTCATCGACAACAAGGCGGTCAATGCGATCCGGGTCGAGCTGACCAAGATGCTCGGCCTCAACCGGCTTTACGATCTGGACAAGCTCGACCTCACGGTCAATACCAGCCTGCACGCGCCGACCCAGCATGCCGTCACCGAGTTTCTGAAGAAACTGCACGACCCGGCATCGGTCGCCGAGCTCGGCCTGTATGGCCAGTACCTGTTTGCGCCAGGCAACGATCTGAGCCAGGTCATGTACAGCTTCACGCTGTACGAGTTGACCGGGACCGGCGGCCAGTTGCGGGTTCAGGTCGACAACCTGAACCAGCCGTTCGACATCAACCAAGGCGCCAAGCTCGATATGGGCTCGTCGGCCAAGCTGCGCACCTTGATCACCTATCTGCAGATCGTCGCCGACCTGCACGCGCAATACGCCTGGATGCAGCCGGCGCAGTTGGCCGCCGAAAAAGTGGCCGACCAGGACGTCTTGAGCCAATGGGCGCTCGGTTACCTGCAACAGACAGAAAACCGCAGCCTGACCGCCATGCTCGATGCGGCGATGGATCGCAAGTATTCGGCCAGCCCGGACGAGGCCTTCTTCACCGGCGGCGGCATCCATCGCTTCGTCAACTTCCATCGCGAGGACAACAGCAAGACCATGGACCTGTGGGAAGCGACCCGCAATTCGGTCAACCTGCCCTTCATCCGCTTGATGCGCGACATCGTGCGCCACCTGATCTATCGCGTACCGAGCACCGCCGCGCAAATCCTAGCCGACCCGAACGACCCGGCACGCAAGGACTATCTGGCCAAGTTTGCCGACGAAGAGGGCAAGCTGTTCCTCGGCCGTTTCTACAAGAAGTACAAGGGCCTGGGCAGCGAGCAGATCACCGCCACGTTGTTGAACCACCTGAGCGCCAACCCACGCCGGTTGGCGGCGGTGTATCGCTACATCCACCCCACGCACGACCTGGCCACCTTCAGCGCCTTCATGAAGGGCCGGCTGAACAATCCGGCGGCCTACAACCAGGCCGCGTTGGCCAAGCTCTACCGCGATTACGGCCCGGAGAAATTCAACCTGGGCGACCGTGGCTATATCGTGCAGATCCACCCGCTGGAACTCTGGCTAGCCGCCCAACTGATCAACCACCCCGACGCCCATTGGAAAGACCTGGTCGCCAATAGCCGTGAGCAGCGGATCGAGGGCTACAACTGGTTGTTCCAGACCGCCGGCAAGGATGCCCAAGACAGCCGCATCCACAGCCTGATGGAGATCGAAGCCTTCCAGGAGATCCATCGGCGCTGGCGCAGCCTGGGTTATCCCTTCTCCAGCCTAGTGCCTTCCTATGCCACCGCCATCGGCTCCTCCGCCGACCGGCCGGCCGCGCTGGCCGAACTGGTCGGCGTCGTCGTCAACAACGGCGTACGCCTGCCGGTGGCCTCGATCAACCGGCTGGAGTTCGGCGCCGATACGCCCTATCAAACCGAGTTCGCCCGTGCGACGCCCCAAGGCGAGCGCGTGATTCCGGCCGCCGTTGCCCAAGTAGTGCGCCGTGCCTTGATCAATGTCGTGCAAGACGGCACCGCCCGCCGCCTGCGCGATGCCTTCCGTTTGCCGGAGGGTGGCCAGCTTGCGATCGGTGGCAAGACCGGCACCGGCGACAACCGCTATGAGGTGTTTGCGCCCGACGGCACGGTCGTCGAATCCAAGGTGGTCAATCGCGTCGCCACCTTCGCCTTCTTCCTCGGCGACCATTTCTTCGGCGTGATGACCGCCTATGTGCCGGGCGAAGCGGCCGGCAATTTCCATTTCACCAGCGGCCTGCCGGCCCAGCTGCTCAAGCTGATGGAGCCTGCGCTACGCCCCCTGGTATTGGGCAGCGGGCCGCAGCCGGAGACGGCGAAGTTACCCGTGCGCGTCCTCCCGCCCAGACCGACCCCGCCGACCGAGACCAGCGGCGCCGCGGCAAGGCCGGCGCCCGCGCCGGCCGCCGCCCCGACGGTCACGCCAGCCAAGCCTGCCGGCGACACGGGCAAGCCAGCCAAGCCGCCGAAGGCGGCCGAGCCGCCCAAGCCCACCGAGCCGCCGAAACGGCCGAAGAGCCCGTGGGATCAAGAAAACTTTTTCCTCTAAGGCCTCATAAAACCGGGACTAAAATAGTAAAATTCTGTTTTTACTAAACTTTTCTCCCTGCCGATGCAGTTGTTCGCCTGCGGCGTCAACCACCATACCGCCCCTGTTGCGATCCGCGAGCGCGTCGCCTTCCCGCCCGATATCCTCGAGCGCGCGCTGGCCGACGTGACCGGGCATAAACTCGCGCGCGAAGCGGCCATCCTGTCGACCTGCAACCGCACCGAGATCTATTGCAATACCGAACGGCCCGAGGCCGTCAGCGCCTGGCTGGCCGAATTCCATTCCTTGCCGGCCAAGGACGTGCAACCCTATCTTTATCTGTTGCCGAACGACCAGGCCGTCAGCCACGCCTTTCGCGTCGCCTCCGGCCTCGACTCCATGGTCCTGGGCGAAACCCAGATCCTCGGCCAGATGAAGCAAGCGGCCGACCAGGCCAAGCAGGCCGGCACCCTGGGACTCCTGCTCAATCGCCTGTTCCAGCGCACCTTCTCGGTCGCCAAAGAGGTCCGCACCGCCACCCAGATCGGCGCCAACACGGTCTCGATGGCAGCGGCGGCGGTTTCGTTGGCCGAGCGCATCTTCCCGTCGATCGAGGAACAATCCATCCTGTTCATCGGCGCCGGCGAGATGATCGAACTGGTCGCCACCCATTTCGCCGCACGCAAGCCAAAGCGGGTCATGGTGGCCAACCGCACCGTCGACCGCGCGCGCGAGTTGGCGCGCAAACTCGGCGGCGAGGCCGCTGCGCTCAATGCACTACCGGAACTGCTGGCCGACTTCGATATCGTCATCACCTCGACCGCCAGCCCCTTGCCGATCCTGGGCCTGGGCATGGCCGAGCGCGCGGTGAAGCTGAGAAAGCACCGGCCGATGTTCATGGTCGACCTGGCCGTGCCGCGCGACATCGAGACCGAGGTCGGCCAACTCGACGACGTCTTCCTCTACACCGTGGACGATCTGGGCGAAGTGGTGCGCGCCGGCCACGACAATCGCAAGGCCGCAGTCGGCCAAGCCGAGGCGATCATCGCGACCAACGTGACCGAGTTCATGCATTGGGTCGACGGCCGGCGCGCCGTGCCGACCTTACGCAGCCTGCGCGACCACGCCGAGCGCATGCGTCGGCACGAATTGGACAAGGCCGCCCGCGCGCTGGCCCGCGGCGACGATCCGCAGGCCGTCATCGAGGCGATGAGTCGCGGCCTGGTCAACAAACTGCTGCATGAGCCCAGCCACACGCTGAATCAAGCGACCAACGAGGACCGCGAAACCCTCGCCCGCCACTTGGCCCATCTGTTCAAGCTGCGCGACGAATGAAGGACTCGGTCGCACACAAGCTGGCGCAGATCGACGCGCGGCTCACGGAGCTCAATCACCTGCTCGCGGCCGAGGATGCCACGGCCGACATGGAGCAATTCCGCAAGCTCTCGTGCGAGCACGCCGAGCTGACCCCGGTGGTCGAACATTACCAAGCTTACCGCCAGGCCGCGGCAGACCTGGCCACGGCCGAGGGGATGCTGGGCGACCCCGAGCTGCGCGAGCTGGCCGAAAGCGAGATCGAGACGGCCAAGGAAAAGCTGGCCACCTTGGAGATCGACCTGCAGAAGCTGCTGCTGCCGAAAGACCCGAACGACGAGCGCAACATCTTCCTGGAGATTCGCGCCGGCACCGGCGGCAACGAGTCCGCCTTGTTCGCCGGCGATCTGTTCCGCATGTATTCGCGCTATGCCGAACGCCAACGCTGGAAGGTGGAAGTGGTGTCGAGCAACGAGGGCGAGGTCGGCGGCTACAAGGAGATCATCTGCCGCATCGTCGGCACCGGCGCCTATTCGAAATTGAAATTCGAATCGGGCGGCCACCGCGTACAGCGCGTGCCGGAGACCGAAGCCCAGGGCCGCATCCACACCTCGGCCTGCACCGTCGCGGTGATGCCCGAGGCCGACGAACTGAATGAAATCGACATCAATCCGGCCGAGCTGCGCATCGACACCTTCCGCGCCAGCGGCGCCGGCGGCCAGCACATCAACAAGACCGACTCGGCGGTGCGCATCACCCACCTGCCGACCGGCCTGGTGGTGGAATGCCAGGACGACCGCTCGCAACACCGCAACAAGGCCCAGGCCCTATCGGTGCTGGCGGCACGCTTGAAAGACAAACAACTACAGGAACAGCAAGCGAAAGAGGCCGCCACCCGCAAGTCACTGGTCGGCACCGGCGATCGTTCCGACCGCATCCGCACCTACAATTTTCCGCAGGGGCGAATCACCGACCATCGGATCAACCTCACGCTGTACAAGATCGATGCGATCATGGACGGCGACCTCGACGAGTTGATCGGGGCCCTCGCCACCGAGCATCAGGCAGAACAGCTGGCGGCGCTGGCCGGCGAATAGACCGTCAGCGCCGGCGGAACTGCGCAGGGCGCGCGCTGGCGGCGGTTGGCCGCTCGTCCTTGTGGCGGAAAGTGATGCGTCCTTTGCTCAAGTCGTAGGGCGACATCTCCAGCGAAACCTTGTCGCCGGCCAGGATGCGGATATGGTGCTTGCGCATCTTGCCCGCGGCATAGGCGGTCACCGCCACCCCGTTCTCCAGGGTCACCTGGTAGCGGTTGTCGGGCAGCACTTCGGCGACCACGCCTTCCATTTCGATCAAGTCTTCCTTGGCCATAGATTGTGTTTCCTCATGCGAGGCCAACACCGCAAACGATGCCGACATCTTCAATAAATGTGTGCAAAACAAAAAAGCCCGGCACGCCGGGCTTTTTGCGCTTGGGTCGGTTAACCCGATCAGGCCGGATTGATGTTCGACGCCTGCTTGCCCTTGGGGCCAGTGGTGACATCGAAGCTGACCCGCTGATTTTCCTTCAGGGTCTTGAAACCGTTGCCCTGAATCGCTGAGAAGTGCGCGAACAGATCCTCACCGCCCTCGTCGGGGGTGATGAAACCGAAACCTTTGGAGTCGTTAAACCATTTAACGGTGCCCAGTGCCATAGTGTGTATTCCTTATACAAGTTGAGTTGCCGACAAAATATCGGCGTTTACGCAATCTCAGACAGGGAAATGAAGGACAACTGGACTACCGACGAGCAGCGAGCTACAGCTGACAAATCGCTCTGAAACGAGACATGCCCATGCACTATGGGCGAGGCTGGCGGATGCGTCAAGCATTATTCCGTCTTTGGCGGGAAATAATTCAGGCCAGCAGCCCGGCCCGAGCCAAAGTCCAGAGCAGCTGATGGCAGGCCGCCAGCAGCGCGGCGCGCTCGGGCACGGGCCGGCCTGCGGCCTGCAGGGCTTGCAGCAGCCAATCGGTCAGGCCGTCGAGGTCGCGCCGGCCGTCCATCTGCTGCACCAGGAGGGCACCGAATTCATCCAGCTCCACCGCCGCATGCCGCACCGAGGCGACCACCTTGCCTCGCCGGGCCTGGGCGCGGGCCAAGGCATGGGCCTGCGGCCGATCGGGCACCTCGGCCGCAAAATCGCGCGCCTCGGCCGACAGGCGCACGCTTTGATAGGCCGCCAAACTGAACCACTCGGTCTGGAACCGGGCCACCTCGCCGATGAAGCGCTCATCGCCATGCTCGGCGACCAAGGCACTGGCCGCAGCCAGCAATTGATACCAGCCCGTGCTGTCCGGATAGCCCATGGCCAGGCTCATCGCTGCCGCCTTGGCCAAGGGATGGGCAATGCGGCACTCGCCACCGGTCGACAGCCGGAAGGTCTGCGGCGCATCGCTGGCGAAGTCCAGTTCCTCGTCGCTGGCAAGATCGGCGTGGAAGGCTAGGCTGGTGAAGGCCTCGAGATCGGGCGCGCTGTCCACCGCCACACCGCGCCGCACCAGCAGAGTGCGGCGGAATTTGCGCAGCCGGGCGTAGTCCATCAGTTGTTCGACCCGCAGGCGATCGGCCATGCCGCTCAATTCGCGTGCCGTTGCCTCGCCCAGCGTGGCCGGCAGCATGGTCGACAACACCGCATCGGCCAGGTAGTCCAGGCCGGCGGCCTGCGCCCGCGCCATGAACTCGGCGAACCAGAGCGGCTCGTTGGTCTCCTCCAGGTACTCGTGATAGAGATACGAGGCCGGCGCACGGCGCAGGTAGTCGATCTCGGCCAGCAGCCCTTGCGCCTCGGGCGTGGCTTGCCCGCGCAGTGCCGGCGTCAACAGATCGAACAAGGCGTAGGCCTGGCTCAAGCGCACCGAGGCATGTGCGGTTTTATCGCAACAGGCCAGCAGCATGTCGCGCAAACCCGCCCGGGCGTGCCAACCCGGCAGGGTGTTGTAACTGATATAAGCGATGCCGTTGGCCGAGAGTTGCCGGGCACACACCACCAGCACGCGGTCCTGCACCGGACGCGGCACCCAGGAAAACAGGCCGTGGGCGATGATGTAATCGAACTCGCCCAGATCGGACAGGTCGTCGGTCACGCTGCGATGCAACACGCGCACATTGCCGAGCTGCACCTCGTCGATCAGGCCATTGGCTTCCGCGATGTGATGCTGGGCGAGATCGATGCCGACGAACTCGCTGCCCGGCAAGTAGAAGGCCATCGGGATCAAATTGCCGCCCCCGGCACAGCCCAGCTCCAACACGCGGCAAGCATGGGCCGGCTTGCCGGTCACGCCGAACAGGCGCGCGATCGCCCGCAGGCCATCGGGGTGCGTGTCGGCGATCGGCACGCTGTCGTAAGGCAGGTCGTCGTAGCTATCGAGGGTATCCATCGGCAGGAGGATAGATGACCTCCCCTGCAAACGAAAAGGGCGGGCATGCCAAGCACGCCCGCCCCATCGGCGATAAACGGCTGGGCCTACAGCAGCAAGGCCAGCATATCCGCTTGGCTGAACTGATAGGTGATCGGCGCACCCAAGCCCGGGGCGGTCATCGACAAATAGGCCATCCCGGCGGAGAAACGCACGCTCATACCCCAGGAAAAATTGTCCAAGCCCTGGCCGAGGCCACTGATCGTCCATTGGCCGGTCAGGTTGCCCTCGAGCATATTGTTCGCCAACACCGAGCCGGTATAGGTCCAGCTCCCATTGTAGATGAGCCGCATGGTGCTGGACACCGGGATGACAAAATTGTTGTACGAGGCCGAAATAGTGCCGCTGTTGCCGCTCCATTGGCCAACATCGAGCGTGTAGCTGCCGCCGTAAGGGCCGGCATAGGTCTGGCCCGCGGCAAAGCTGTTGCCGTTCTGAATCACGGGCCGGCCGGCAATACCGGTCGCCTCGGCGAAGAGTTGGGGGAAGGTCTTTTCGGCTGCCTGGCCGGTCAACGGCGACAGGCCGATCAACACACTGAAAATCGCAACGAAGAAACGCATTGGAGCCTCCTTGGAAATTTTGCCGCCGATCATTTTGCCGCCGATCGAGGCGACCACCTAAATCGCGCAGCCGCAGTTTAACCCCCCCGCGGCCGATTTATTGCTGAAAAATCCACACAAAACCATTTAAAATGGTCAATCGATTCAATGGCCTTGCACCGCCGCCGGAACCCGGCGCCCAATGTGCCGTCGAACCGATGGCCGTGGCTACATCCACTCAATTATTCGGTGACATTACAAACCTCGTGGCACTAGAAACGAAACCGACCCCCAGCGACGAACAACTGTTCTCGCGCTATGCCGCCGTCTTCGGCGACGACACCCTGAGCCGGGCCGATTTTCCGGAGGAAATCCGGCCGATGGAGGGCTTGTCGGCCGATGCGCTGAAGGCCTACGGCTACCTGCCCCTGGGCGTGGAGGGCACCGCGCTGCGCGTGGCGGTGGCGCCGCCGGTGAATTTGAACGTGCTGGAGGCGCTGCGCCAGTTCTCGAACCTGCCGCTCAAGTTGCTGCTGGCCAACCGCGACGACGTGCTGTTCCACATCGAGCGCATCTACACCGAAGACGCGGGCCTCTATTCCGCCTATGCCGAGGAAAGCGGCCTCACGGCCGACGCCGAGGAGGACATGGAGTCGATCCGCACCCAGGCGGAAGACGCGCCAGTGGTGCGCCTGGCGCAGGCCATCATCGCCGGCGCGGCCGATGCGCGCGCGTCCGACATCCACCTCGAGATCTACAAAGAGCAGTTCAAGGTGCGCTATCGCATCGACGGCGTGCTGCATGACATCGAATCGCCGCCGCGCAGCATGTTCATGCCGGTGATCTCGCACATCAAGCTGCGGGCCAAGATGAACATCGCCGAGCGCCGGCTGCCGCAGGATGGCCGCATCCAGATGCGGCTGAACAATCGCGACATCGACATGCGGGTATCGACCCTGCCCACGGTGCACGGCGAGAGCATGGTGATCCGCCTGCTCGACCAGGGTTCGATGCGCATCGGCCTGGACATGCTGGGCATGGACCCGGCCATGCGTGCGAGCTTCGAGCGCTATATCACCGAGCCGCACGGCATGATCCTGGTCACCGGCCCGACCGGCAGCGGCAAGACCACCACGCTCTACGCCGCACTGCAGATGATCAACACACCGGAGCAGAAGATCATCACGGTCGAAGACCCGGTCGAATACCAGATCGAGGGCATCAACCAGCTCGCGGTCAAACCGCAGATCGAACTGACCTTCGCCAGCGCGCTGCGCTCCATCGTCCGGCAAGACCCGGACGTGATCATGATCGGCGAGGTGCGCGACCGCGAGACGGCCGAGATCGCCATCCAATCGGCGCTGACCGGCCACCTGGTGTTCTCGACCCTGCACACCAACGACGCCTTCGGCGCTGCGCACCGGCTGATGGACATGGGCATCGAGAGCTATCTGATCGCGTCGTCGGTGCTGATGGTGCTGGCCCAGCGTCTGGTTCGCGTGATCTGCCCGCATTGCAAGACCGAGATCACGCCATCCGAGCTGGATCGCCTGTTCCTGGAATCGGAAGGCGTGTCGGTCGGACCGGAACTGCGCATCTACAAGGGCGCCGGCTGCAACCACTGCACCCACACCGGCTATGCCGGCCGGGTCGGTATCTACGAGTTGCTGACGCTCAATTCCGCAGTCAAGGAAGCGATCCTGAAAAAGCTGCCGGCCGAGCAGATCCGCCGGGTCGCCATGGCCGAGGGCGGTGCCACCATGCGCCACGACGGCATCAACAAGGTCTTGGCCGGCGTCACCACCATCGAGGAACTGGCCCGCGTGACCCGGCAGGACAGCTGATGCCTCGATTCAAATATGTCGCCCTGAGTGCCGACGGCCGGAACCTGTCCGGCCTGATGGAAGAGGCCGACGAGGCCTCCGTGCGCAAGGCGCTGGAGAGCCAGCGCCTGGTGCCGATCAGCATCGGCGAGGCGCAGCCCTTGTTCAAGCGCCTGGGCGCGATGGGCCAGGGCCGGGCCTCGACCAAGGCCGTGCTGCAGTTCACCGAACAACTGGCCGATCTGTTGCAGGCCGGCCTGCCGCTCGACCGCGCGTTGCACGTGCTGATGGGCACCCTGGAAGACAAGAAGATGTGCGACATCGTGCGCAACGTGCGCATCGACGTCGAGCGCGGCAGCGGCCTGGCCGCGTCGTTCGCCAAATACCCCGGCGTCTTCCCGAAGATCTACGTCAACATGGTGCGCGCCGGCGAAGAGGGCGGCATCCTGCCGGTCACCCTGGCCCGCTTGATCGAGTATTACCAGCGGACCATCGAGTTCCGCTCCTTCCTGATCACGTCGTCGATCTACCCGGCGCTGCTCACCGTGTTCGGCCTGGTCGCCCTGGCGGTGCTGGCCTTGACCGTGATCCCGAAGTTCGGCGACATCTTCGCCGACATGGGCAAGGAGCTGCCTTTCGCCGCGGCGCTGCTGGTTTCGGTCAGCAGCGCGCTGCTGCGCTATGGCCTGTTCATCTTGGGCGCGGTCGTCGCCACCGTCGTCGGCCTATGGTTGTATATCCGCACGCCGAGCGGGATGAACTGGTGGCACCGGCTGCTGCTCAACATCCCGCTGCTCGGCCGCATCCTGATCCGCACCCAACTGGCCCGCGTGCTGCGCACGCTGGGCACCTTGCTCGCCAGCGGCGTGCCCATCCTGGCCAGTTTGCGCATCGTGCACGGCCTGGCCGAATTGGTGCCGATGAAGGCCGCGCTCGATCGCTTGGCGCAGGCGGTCAAGGAGGGCAAGGGGGTTGCCCAGCCGCTCAAGAGCGATGCCTTTTTCCCGCCGCTGGTCGGCCACCTGGCCACCGTCGGCGAGGAATCCGGCGCACTCGACAAGATGCTGCTCAAGGTGGCCGATCAATACGATACCGAGGTGCGCAAGGCGACCAAGAACTTCGTCGCCTTGTTCGAGCCGCTGATCATCGCCTTCATGGGCCTGATGATCGGCGCTGTCGTCGTCTCCATGTTGTCGGCCATCTTCTCGATGACCGATCTGCCCATGTAATTTTTTATCAACGGAACGCATATGAACCCATCGACCGCCCCCAGAATCGCCGCCCGCCAAGCCAAACAGGCCGGCTTCACCCTGATCGAACTCTTGATCGTGATGGTCATCATCGGCCTGTTGGCCGCGCTGGTCGGTCCGCGCCTGTTCGGCCATCTGGGCAAATCCGAGGTCAAGGCGGCCAAGGCGCAGATCGAGATGATGGGTACTGCGCTGGACGGCTTCCGCCTCGACCTGGGCCGTTACCCGACCACGGAAGAAGGTCTGAAGCTGCTCTGGGCCAAGCCGGAGAACCCGGATATCGCCACGACCTGGCACGGGCCCTATCTGAAAAAGGCGGTCGAGAAAGACCCCTGGGGCAACCCCTATGTCTACAAGTCGCCCGGCGAGCACGGCGATTACGACCTCTCTTCCTTGGGCAAGGACGGCAAGGAAGGCGGCGAAGACGAGAATGCCGATATCCACAACTGGGAATAAGCCCCGGCGCGAAAATCGGCCTGGCCCGCTGCCTAGGCAGTCGGGCTTTACCTTGCTGGAGCTGCTGTTCGTGCTGGTCATCGTCGGCCTGTCCGGCGCGCTGGTGATCAACAACATCGGCCGCCTGGCCAGCCGCTCCAGCGAGATGTCCCAGGTCGACAAGGTGGTGCACGAACTCAAGCGCGCGCGCGTGCAGGCCATCCTGTCCGGCCTGCCCAGCCGCGTCGAATTGCAATATGCGGCCGGCACCATCGTGCCGTCGCGGCAAGGCCAAGCGCCGCTGCAATTGCCGGCACGCTATGCCATCCAAGCGAACGATGCGGCCGGGCTGCCCATCGACGCGCAAGGCATCGTGTTCTACCCGGACGGCAGCGCGACGCAAGCGCTGTTCCTCCTCAGCACGCCGAGCTACGGCAGCTATGAAATTCGCGTCCATGGGCTTAGCGGCCGTGTCGAATCCCACCCGGTTGCCGCAAGCTAAGGCCCAGAGCGGCTTCACGCTGCTGGAGGTCTTGGTCGCCATCGTGCTGCTCGGCTTTTCCTATGCCGGCATCCTCGGCGCCTTGTCGCAAGGGCTTAAACTCGCGCGGACGGCGGCCGACCAGGAAAACGCGGTCGTCCTGGCCAATTCCCTGCTCGAAGAAAACCGCGCATTGCCCAAGGCCGAGATCGTCGGTAGCGATAGCCGCGAGGTCTACGGCGGCACCCGTTACGGCTACAAGGTCGAGGTCCGCGACGTGCCGCTGTTCGGCGACCTGGTCGACAAGGTGAAGCCCACCTTCGAACTCAAGCAGATCACGGTCGACGTGTATTGGGGCGAGCGCGAACCCAAGCGCCACTACCGACTCGCCACATTCCAGACCGTGCCGCTCGCAGCCGGGGATGCCGCCGCCAAGCCCGACACCGCACCGGCCCCTGCTCGGCCGACTCAAACCGATGCGAAGAAACCCTAAGCGCACACCACGGCCGCCGCGCAGCGGCGGCTTCACCCTGCTGGAGGTGGTCATCGCCTTGGCCCTGGCCTCGCTGGTCGCCTTGCTCGGCGCCATGCTGGTGCGCACCGCATCGGATTACTACGCACGCGGCAATACCTTCCTCGACAGCCAGGAGCAGACCCGGCAGATCGCTCGCCTGTTCAAGGCACTGGGCAGCGGCCTCGTCGGCGAGCAAGAACCCATCGTCGGCCAGCCGTTCAGGCTGGAGATGATGACCGACACGCTGCCACTCGGCATGAACCTGCCCGGCCGGCAAAAGCTGCGCTTGCAGTGCGAGCCGAACACCGAATCCGACAGCGAAGCGAATATGCGCCTGGTGCTGCGCGTGATCGATACGACCAAGCCCGCTCAAGGCAAGCCGGCCGACACCCAGCCCCCGCCCGCTACCGGCGGCCAGGCAGCACCCACCGCACCGGCCGCCGATGCGAAAGAATCGTTCAAGGCGATCGAGGTGCTCGGCAAGGACCTGAAGCAATGCACCTTCAGCTACCTCCGCCTCGCCTCGGACAAGGAAGGCGCCGCAGTCGGCCGCTGGGAAGAGGCCTGGCTGGAAAGCTATGGCCGCCGGCCGCTGGCGATCCGCTTGACGATCGAATCGCCTCGGTCCACGACACCCTCTTTCGTGGTGGCGCTCACGCCATGAAGCCCATGCCCACATTCCGCCGCATGCGCGGCTTCGTCATGATCTACGCGCTCGGCGTGTTGATCTTCATCACCGTCATCGCGCTCAGCCTGGCCTATGTGTTGCGGCTCGATGCGAAGCTGGTCAACCACGAAAAGACTGCCATCAAGACCGAGCAGGCCCTACGCGGCGCGCTGCACTACACCCTGGCCGAGCTGGCCAAGGCGCGTGCGCTCCAACCGCTGCTCGACAGCGGCCAGGCCGCGCAGACGCCGCTATGGAGCGTCGAGGCCGGCCCCTACCAGGTCCGGCTCGACGACATCGACATCACCGTCGATTTCGCCCGGGTCAACCCGGACATCAACCTGGCCACGCGCGAGGTGCTGGCCCGCCTGTTGCTGTATCTAGGCGCGCAGAACATGGCCGAGGCCGAACACTACGCCGACATCGTCATCGCCGCGCGCGACAAGCTCGACCCGAGCCAAATCGCTGCGCAGGCCCCCGCCGGTGGGCAGGCCAGCGTCAACCCGGGCGGGGCCAATCCGCCCCCAGCCAATCCAGCCGCCGCGCCCCCGGCCGGCGGCAGCCCGGCGCAGGCCGCCGCACCGGCCCAAGCCGCCGGCCCCACGGCAGCCGGCAGCCCGGCGCAAAACACATCGGCCAAGGGCTTCAGCCGCATCGAAGAAGTCTTGGCGCTCGACGCGATCCCGCTGCCGCTACGCAACGGCACGCGCCCGGCCAAGAAAGAGCGCGGCATCGAGGCCGAAGCGCCGAAGCCCGGCCTGGCCCAGCTGTTCTCGGTGGCCACCGGCACCCGCGGCCTCGACGTCAATCGTGCCGACCTGGCACTGGTCGCCGCCTACAGCAATGCCCCACTGGAAAAACTGGTCGATTTCGACCGCAAACGCCGGCAAAAACCGCTGAGCCCGGACGAGGGTGCCGCCTTGCTCGGCGACGGCGCCAAGGGCATCTTCGCACCGGCGAATACAGCGACGGTGCAACTCAAGCTGATCTCGACCAACCCGCTCTACCCCGCCGTCGCCGAGGCCGTGGTCGACCCCAATGCCGCGCCGGCGCCTGGCCGCATCATCCGCTTCAGCATGCAACCTTTGGCGCAGGTAGAACAGACCGGCGGCGCGCTTATTCGCGACAGCGGCCCATGACCCGCGTAAAATCCAGGCAGAACAATTTTTCGCCGCCATGAAAACAAGCTGCAAACTCGCCATTCACCTCGACGCCGGCCAGATCACGTGCTGCCTGTGGCAGCGCGTCATGCTGCGCTGGAAGATCGCGGCGAAGGAAAGCTTTCCGCTCCAATCGGCCCCTTCGGCCGACCAAGTGCTGGCGGCCGTGCGCGGTCTGGTCATTCGCTGGAAACTGGCGCCGGAAACGCCGGTCATCGTGCAGGCCCTACCCGGCACCGGCGGTACGCTGTGCTTCGACCTGCCGGCCGGGGCCAAGGGCAACCTGCTGCCGCTGATCGAGGCCGAGCTGGCCAAGGCACTGCCCTTCCCTTTGCGCGAGATTCACTTTGCCTGGGAACTCGAAAAGACCGCCGACGCGACGCGGGTCAGCGTCTTCTGGATGCCAAGCGCCTGGGTGGCCGACCTGTCCGGGGCGCTATCGCGCATCGGCCTGCGCCTGACCGAAATCGTCGCACGTGCGCAGATCGTCGCCCATGCGCTGAAACCGGCGTCGGCACCGTTCTGGGCGTTTCTCGAAAACGACCGGGATCAGACCTATCTGCATGGCTTTTGGGGCGCGCTGCCGGCCTGGACCAGCAACCAGGCGACGCAGCAGTCCGACTTGGCGCTGGAAACACTGCTACTCGCCACCAACCCGGCCCCGGCCATCGATCTGTTTTACACCTCGGCCGAGACACCGACGGCCCTGATGGGGGGCAGCGGCAAACTACGCGGCCAACGCAAGGACGCGCTGGATTACCCCGAACTGCTATTGCAGTGGTACCAGGCAGGCAAGGCCGGCATCTTGATCGACCCCGAGCGCAGCGCCCTGCTCGCACGGCTGACGCCGGCGGCCATCGTCGTGCTGCTACTCGGCTTTGCCGCGGTCGGCGCGATGTGGTGGCTGAGCCAAACCACGCAGACCGAGCTGGACGAGTTGGAACAGCATGTCAAGAAGATTCGCCCCACCGCGACGGCTGTCGCCGCAACGGAAAAACGCGTGGCCGCACATAAGCAGGCCACCGCCGTCTTGGATCGCTTGTACACCGAACCGGACGGGTTGGATGCGTTGGACGCCGTGGCGCGCAATCTGCCGAAAAAGGCTTGGCTCGTCCGCTTCAACTATCACGACGGCCTGTTCGAGGCCGAAGGCTACGGCAGCAGCACCGATGCCTTGCTGGAGAAGCTGAAAACCGCAAAGAACTTCAGCGGCACCGGCCGGTGCGACCCGCAACTGGCCACCGATGCGAAGCTCAAGCCCTTCTGCGTTGCCGCACGTCTTGGGAAGGCCGGTAAATGACGCCACGCACCCGACGCACCCTCGAACAGTATTACCGTGTGCTGGGCTGGCAGCCCTTCGGCCTGCTGCTGGTGATCGTGCTGGCCTTCGCACTGGTGCTCGACAACATGAGCCTGGACTATGCGGCCGTGGCCGAGGAGCGCGATGCCCTCGCGCATGACGCGCAAGGCCTGGAGGCCAAACTCGCCATCAAGCGGAAGGTCGACGACAAGATGCGCGAGGCCAAAGCGCAGCTCGCCGTATTGAGCGAAGGCAGTTATGCCGGTGTCGAGATCGGTTTTGCCGAACAGACCTTGCTCAGTTATGCGCAAGGCTTGCCGGTCCAACCCTCGGCTGGCCATATCGACAGCGCCACCCTGGGGCCGCGTAGCGACCTCAAACCGCTGTCGCTGATCAGCGCCCGCCTGGCCTTCTCCGGCACCACGTCGGGCCTGGTCCAACTGCTGGACACCGCCCGCCAGGGCATCCCCTACCTGCGCACGGCCGCGCTCGACATCAAGGTCGATCAGGCCGAGCGGCCAAGCAAATTGACCGCGGACGCCGTGTTGCAGGCCGTCTATCTACCCGAGCAATTCACCCAGCAACCGGCCGAGGCCCAGAAGAAACCGGCCAAATAAGGGCCGAGCAATCCAACCGGTTACTTTGCGAATGGATTGGGGAAAGTGGGCTGCCCTGCTGCCTGCGCCCTACGTGCCGCCTCGATCGCCTCGAGCAGCGTTGCCCCCTGAATCGGCGCCGCGGGCTGCGGCGTCGGCTGGGCGGCGTCGGCTGTCTTGGCCTGCGGCGGCTGGCCCTCCGTAGGTTGTGTCGTACCCGGCTGCGATGGCACGGATGCTGCCGGCAGGGCCGAGGCTAGCACCGGTTGTGGTACCGGGCTAATGCTAGGCACGATGGTTGGTATCGCGGGCGGCAATTCCATCGCCGACTGTGTCGGCGCGGAAACGGGTATGCCGGCCACGCTACGGTCGGTCTTGGTGCCGAACCTCAGTGGATAACGCGCTTCTCCGGCCGCAAGCACCACCTGGTCGTCCTTGATTTCGGCGATTTGATAGCTCCCCACACTCTGCCCCTCGGCCAGGGTTACAAATGGTTTCTTGCCTATGCCGGCCAGCGTCGGCGAGAGCTTGAACAGCGCACGCTTCACCGTCCCGACATTGATCACACCGTAGAGTTGGATGTCGTTTGCCGACGGCGGGGGAATGCTAGGCACTGGGGTTGCTACCGTCCACGGCGCGCGTTTGGGGTCGAACACATTGTCCTTGTAGATGTGCTCGTAGGAATCCGCCGCGGCCGCCGGGACAGGCGCCGCATAGGCGTCGTGTATCAGCGATGTCAGACTCGCCAGAACCGCCACGGTGGAAATCGATCGGTGATTGAGATACATGCCTTGCTTGCTGAAGCGGAATGAGGCCCTAGTTTACCCTATTGCCCGCGCAGGAGTCCGGGACCGAACGATGGCTAGACTGGCCTGCCACTGCCCGCCAGGAAGTCTTGGTAGGCCTGCGCAATGCCCTCGCGCAGGCCGGTGCGCGCCCGCCAGCCCAGGCCGTGCAAGCGCTCGACCGACAGCAGCTTGCGCGGCGTGCCGTCCGGCTTGCTGGTATCGAACACGATCTCGCCCCGGAAACCGATCGCGTCCATGACCATGGCAGCGACCTCGCCGATGGTCACGTCCTCGCCGGTACCGACGTTGTACAGCCCCTCGCCGACACCCTGCTCCATCAGGAACACGCAGGCATCGGCCATGTCGTCGACATAGAGGAACTCGCGCCGCGGCGTACCGGTGCCCCAGACCACGAGCGCCTTGTCGCCGCACAGCTTGGCCTCGTGTGCCTTGCGGATCAAGGCCGGCAGAACATGGCTGTTGTTCAGGTCGTAATTGTCGTTCGGGCCGAACAGGTTGGTCGGCATGACGCTGGCGTAGCGCGTGCCATATTGCCGGTTGTAGCTCTCGCACAGCTTGATGCCGGCGATCTTGGCCACCGCATAGGGTTCATTGGTCTGCTCCAGCGGGCCGGTGAGCAGGTATTCCTCGCGGATCGGCTGCGGGCAATCGCGCGGATAGATGCAGCTCGAACCGAGGAACAGCAGGCCTTGCACGCCGGCTTGGTAGGCGGCGTGGATGACGTTGGCCTCCATCATCAGGTTCTGGTAGATGAAGTCGGCGCGATAGCAGTTGTTGGCCTGGATGCCGCCGACCTTGGCGGCAGCAAGAAAGATATAGTCCGGCTGCTCGCGCGCCATGAACTCGGCCACCGCCGCTTGATTGACGAGATCCAACTCGGCGTGGCTGCGGGTAACGATGTTGCCATAACCGCCGGCCTGCAAGCGGCGGACGATGGCCGAACCGACCATGCCGCGATGGCCGGCGACATAGATCTTGGCATCCTTGCCGATAGCGCTTGCCGAAGCCATGCTCACTCGTGGTAATCGAAGGCGGAGTAACCGTGGCGCTTGACCAACTCGTCGCGCTCGGCGGCCTTGAGGTCTTCACGCACCATCTCGGCGACCAGCTCATCGAAACCGATCCTGGGCACCCAGCCGAGTTTCTCCTTCGCCTTGCTGGCATCGCCGAGCAGGGTCTCGACCTCGGTCGGCCGGAAGTAACGGGGATCGACCGCGACGATGCACTTGCCGTTGGCATCGAAGCCTTTCTCGTCGACGCCCTCGCCTTGCCAGCTAATCGCCATGCCCAATTCCTTCGCGGCGGCATCGACAAAATCGCGCACGCTGTACTGTACGCCGGTGGCGATGACAAAGTCCTCCGGCTGGTCCTGCTGCAGCATCAGCCACTGCATCTCGACATAGTCTTTGGCATGACCCCAGTCGCGCTTGGCGTTGAGATTGCCCAGAAACACGCAGTCCTGCAGGCCCAGCTTGATCCGGGCCAGGGCGCGGGTGATCTTGCGGGTGACGAAGGTCTCGCCGCGCACCGGCGACTCGTGGTTGAACAGGATGCCGTTGCAGGCATACATGCCGTAGGCCTCGCGGTAGTTGACCGTGATCCAGTAGGCGTAGAGCTTGGCCACTGCATAGGGGCTACGCGGGTAGAACGGCGTGGTCTCCTTCTGCGGCACCTCCTGAACCAGACCGAACAGTTCCGAGGTCGAGGCCTGGTAGAACCGGGTCTTCTTCTCCAGGCCGAGGATGCGAATCGCTTCCAGGATACGCAAGGCCCCCAAGGCATCGGAGTTGGCCGTGTATTCCGGCTCCTCGAACGACACCGCCACGTGGCTCTGCGCCGCCAGGTTGTAGATTTCGTCCGGCTGCACCTGCTGGATGATGCGGATCAGGCTGGAACTGTCGGTCAGGTCGCCGTGGTGCAGGATGAAGCGGCGATCCTGTTCGTGGGGGTCTTGATAGAGATGATCGATCCGATCGGTATTGAACAGCGATGTCCGGCGTTTGATGCCGTGGACGACATAGCCCTTGCCAAGAAGAAACTCGGCCAGATAAGCGCCGTCCTGGCCAGTTATGCCGGTTATTAGTGCCACCTTTTGCATTGCAAAACCTCAAGCCACGCCGGCCATCCAGCGTTTCTTTCCACGCCAGAGGGCAAAATAACCAAGGATCGTCTTCATGATTTTCATTTTGCTCTTTCCTTTCCGACGCGACGAGTCCAACCGCATCGCCACTTCCGAGATAGGCGCATTGACGATGACCAGTTTCATCAGGAGCTCAACCATGCTTTCGAATCCGGCTCGCTCAACGATCCCCTTACCATATCGACCCTGCAATTGGAGCAATATCTTGCCTCGATACAAACGAAAGAAGGAACTGACGGTGAGTATGCCCTGAATGCCCAACAGATCCTTCACGACAAGATTTGCGCCACTGCTCAATAATTTTCTTAGCAACGATGTCTCGCTGAAACCACCGCCATACATATAGGGACTGGCAAGGACCACATCGTATCCCTCGCCAGTACGCACGAGCATCTGACGGATTAGTTCATGACGAGAGGTATTGTCACCCTCCATCGTCACGACCCAATCGTCGGCATGCAGCCTGTCGGCCAAATAGGCAAAACCGGTTGCAAAGGCCGCGCCAGGCCCTTTGTTCGCCGGATGTCGCAATACGGTGATATCCAGGCCAGCCGCCAGGGACTGCGCCAAGTCAGGCGTGCCATCCCCACTACCGTCGTCCACCATAAGCAGATGGACGTCGTACGATGGACTAAATTCCTGGATCAATCTACGAAACCCTTCAAAAAGGGTTTCGAGATTCTCGGCCTCATTGAATACCGGGAATAGAACGAATAGATTGGTACGGCCTGGCTCCATGCCCCACCCTAGCATTAGAGGGCAACATCCGGGGTCGAAATACCTAGCTGCCTACGACGCTCGATCTGCCACCTGATCGTTTCCCTCAAGCCATCTTCCAATGCCATCTTGGGCTCGAAGCCTAGTATCTCGCGCGCGCGGCTTATATCAGGGATGCGGCGCATCACATCCTCGTACTTCCCGAAGGTTGAATAGGGGATCAGGCGAATCTTCGGCTCCTCATCGCCACGCACCATACGCCAGATCATCTTAGCCAAATCCATAATGGTGATTTCATAGGTATTGCCTATGTTAAAGACCATATTATTGGCGGCCGGACTCTCGATAATGCGCACGATACCATCCACGTGGTCACTGATATGGGTAAACGAACGAGTCTGCATCCCATCGCCATGCACCTCGATAAATTCGTTGTCCAGGGCCTTATTGATGAATACCGACTGCGGCCCACCCCACCAAGTGAGGTTCTGGTTCGCGCCATAGCCACCGAAAAACCTGATGCCGACAATATCGATGCCATAACGCTGCTGGTAGGCGAATAACAATTGCTCCTCAAACATTTTTGAAATGGCGTAGGCCCAACGCCTGACATCCGGGTTGCCCACCACCAGGTCAGAATCTTCGCTGAACGGCACCTTGGGATTCTTGCCGTACACATCCGATGTCGATGCCGCCACGACCTTGGCCCCCTGATCGAGAGCCGCCTTCAGTACATTCTCCGAGCCAAGGGAATTGATCAACAGGGTATCCAAGGCATCGCTGTATCGCGGAATCTTGAATGCGGCCAAATGCACCATAACCTTGCAACCCTGAGCTGCGGCGCGAATCGCCGCTTCATCCCGAATGTCGATGTAATGCATCTCGAACGCGGGGTGCCCCAGCAAGCCAGAAAGATTCAATTTGTCGCCTTGTGACATATTGTCAACGCCGACGACAAAGTAGCCTTTATCCAACAAGGCCAGGGCCAGGTTAGACCCAATAAAACCGGCCACACCGGTTACTAATATCCGTTGCATGCTCACAACCTAAATATGTTCTGGCTAACAGTGCGATAAAAAATCAGCTTAAGACCGCCTGAGTCACCGATTGAATCACATATTCGACCTCTTCATCCGTCATTTTTGGATAAAGTGGGATCGTAATCGTGGAGTCCCCGATACGCTCCGCAATCGGATAGCTTCCCCGGTCATACCCGAATGACTCGCGGTAATACTTCAATAGGTGGACAGCCCGGTAATTCACCGCCACGCCTACGCCTTGCTCCTGTATACGCGCCAGGGTCTGATCACGCTTGGCAGAATCGACCCAGATCGTAAAGAGATGGCGGGCGCTTTTTCCGCCCGCCAACACTATTGGAAATTCAACCCCCTCAACCCGAGCGAAAGCCGCTTCATATTTTTCGGCGATCGCTTGACGACGATCGAGAGCGCCATCGATCCGATCCAACTGCCCGAGCAGCAGCGCCGCCTGGATATTGGACATATTGTATTTCCATCCCAGCATCTCCATATCCCAGTGCCTATAGGCAGAGGCATAGCGATCGGCCGCGCTCGCGGACATGCCGTGCTGCCTCAAGATTCGCAGCTTGGTGGCCAACGCCTCGGAGTTCGTGGCGGCAGCGCCACCCTCGCCGGAAGTGATATTTTTCGTCGCATAAAAGCTAAAGCACGCGATGTCGCCTAATTGGCCAGGCCGAATGCCTTCACGAGCCGATTCGACGGCATGAGCGCAATCCTCGACAACCGCCAGCCCATGCTTATCCGCAATCCGCCGAATTTCTTGCATATCGCACATCTGGCCATAGAGGTGCACCGGGATAATCGCTTTGGTTCTGGGCGTAATCGCCGCCTCGATGCTGGCGACATCCATCAAGCCGGTGCGCTCCTCCACGTCCACAAACACAGGCTTTGCACCAACATACAAAATAGCATTACTCGTAGCGATAAAGGTCATAGGGACAGTAATGACCTCATCGCCCGGCTCAATGCCTATCGCCAACAGCGCCAGATGCAGCGCAGCCGTGCAGCTGGTCAGCCCAACGCAGTGTTGCGCCCCAAGATATGCGGCAAACGCCTCTTCGAAGGCCTTTACCTCCTTACCCGTTGTCAGGAAAGGGCTTCTTAATACCTCTGCCACCCTTGCTATGTCTTGCTCGGTTAGGCCATGCCTATAAAACTCTACCTTCATACCTCTTCCCTATTCACTACCGCAGGCCTAGCCACAGCCACTTCACCAGCAACAAGGCTCAACCGGCATGCCCTATCTCGTTTCTCGAATGAGAATAGGCGCTGCCGTATTTCTCACCCGATTTGGCGCCCAAGAAGAACAGTTTTTTGATGACATTCGACACGCCGTAGTACTTCACGAAATACAGGATGGCCTTGGGGTTGCGGAATGCCAACAAGATGTGCTCACGCAACAGCATCCAGAATAGATTGAAATTCTCGAACCCTGGCGGGTTATACATCTTCTTGCGCAATTCCTTTTGGAAAGGCAAGAAAAGCGCAAAAGTCTGCGGCGGCACATAATCGGGCGGAATCTCTCCCAACTGCACCAGCTCATCATATATCGGCGTACCAGGAAGCGGCACAAAACGCCCAATAATCAAAGAATCCAGCTTGCACTTGCGAATCAGCTTGACTGTATCTTTGACATCCTCTGGCGTTTCATCCGGATAGCCCACCATAAAGAACGCCCGCACCGACAGCCCCGACTTCCTAATCATATCGACCCGGCCAGGCACAATCTCAGGTTTCAACGATTTCTTCATCCGCTTCAGTGTCTTGAGAGAGCCGCTCTCGGGCGCAATCGTAATGCCCTGCCAGCCAGCACGTTTCATCAGCACACAGAGCTCCTCATCCAGCAATTGCATGCGCACGCCATTTGGCGTGGCAAAATGGACAGGCTCCTTCAGCCAGCCATTCTCGCGCAGCTTAATGATTTCCCGACAAAACTCTTTTGCAAACTTCATATCGAAGGTGAAGTTATCGTCGATGATGCTGAATTGCCGGATATTGAAATCGTAATATAAATGCTCGACCCATTTGACGATGTAGTCCACCGAATGCGCGCGGATCTTTTTTCCATTGATGATCGGCGCCGAACAGAAGGTACATTTGAAAGGACAACCACGCGTCACCCAGATCGGAGCGGTTCTGCCATAGAAGCCACCGTAGTTATAGCCCCTATCGATGTATTCATTCAGCCGAAGCGCGTGGTAATCGGGTAGCTTTATCTTGTCGATATCGGTTTCGTTCTCCAATTCGTTTTTTTGTAGGAACCCACCCCGTCCCCGGTATACAAGGCCATTCACCACCGCAAAATTCCGATCACCCTCCAATTGATCCAGGAAGACATCGAACGACAAATCCGCCTCTCCGCGGAACAGAAAGTCGACGAACTCGTTTCTCATCACGGCATCTGGGTAACTTGTCGGGTGCGACCCGCCAATCACAGTCACGACATTCGGATCAAGTGCCTTCGCCACCCTCAATACATTCAATGCCTCCATTGAGGTCAGCGATGCTGTGCTTACACCGACAACATCAGGCTTAAATTCCTCCAACTGCCCCTTAAAGGCCAACGTATCCGCCGGCATTTCTTCCAGAGTACAGTCAAGCAACCTCACCTCGTGGTGGGGTTTGACATTGCTTTTCAGGTAACCCAACGCCAAAGGAAACCAATAGGCGGGGATATTGCCATGTGGCGCGACCAGCAGTATGCGCTTGCCCTTATCCATTTCCATTCCTCGCTCTCTGCCTTATAGGCTAGCTGCCTTATAGGCTAGTTTTATAATCGAGTTACAACAGACGGCCATCCATCACAAGACTATCGACCAGTTTCTTGGCCTCCAAGATGTGCTTGTACCATTTCACAGTCACAGTCTTGATCCCCGTATCGAGGGTGCCTTGCTTTAGAGCCTGGTATATCTCCCGCACGCCGTCGGCCGGCGAATAGGCCGGCTTAAAGCCCAACACACTATTGATTTTATCGAACGACACGTTGTAGTCCCGCTTGTCCACATCGTCCGGCACCACCTCGATCTCAACCGGGAAGGGGATATTTTCGCGAACAATATAGGCCAGGCTCAGGATGTTGTAGTTATGTTCCGAACTGCCCACATTAAACACTTGGCCGTTTACCAAGGAGCGATCGTGGTTTATCACCTCGACAAAGGCCCGTGCCGTGTCATTCACATGCACGAATGGGCGCCACTGAAGACCGCCGCCCATCACATAAATCTTTCCCTTCTGCACCGCATTCAAGGTCATGATATTGATCGCCAAATCAAAGCGCATGCGCTTTGAGAGCCCAAACACCGTAGCCTGCCTGAGCGCAGTCACCGCAAACGTTGAATCCGCCAAGGCAAAGGTATCTTTCTCAGCCGCAACGTTGGCCTTGGCATAGGCCGAAATCGGATGCGTCTCACTTTCCTCAGTCAAGGCCTTGGTGGCGCCATGCCCATAGACCGAACATGAACTCGCCAATATATATTGTTTGACGCCCGCCTTTTTCGCCAGATTCGCCAAGCGGGTCCTACCTTCGTGATTGATTGCACTGGTTAGTTTTTCATCCAATTCACCTGACGGGTCGTTTGACAGCGCAGCCAAATCGCAAACGACCTCAACTCCAGCAAAGTCTTCTTGCTGAAGATCTCTGGTATCTTTTTTTACGATTTTGAAGTTGGGATGGCGTAATGTATTACCCAGCAACTCTTCGCCAAAGAAATAGCGATCAACACCAACAACGCGATGCCCCAATTCCAACAACTGATCGATCAATGAAGTTCCGATGTAACCGCCAGCACCGGTCACCAATATTACTTTTTCAGTCATATTCCACACCACAAATTAACCCGTTGAAATTAATGAATATTACCACAAACCTTGCCCAGATCTGGCAGCTTCCCGGCCCACGGCCAGATTAAACACCACAAACAAAAGCACGGCCACGACCAACCACGGCAACGCCTTACCCCATATGGGTTGAGTGCCGCAATTTACCGGCATGCCATCGCTCAAGGTTACTTGTCGGCCGTAGGCCATAAGCAATATCTGGGTTGTAAGCCATGTTTGCTCGTCCAAGTTGGACGGCTTATCTTTCAAAATGCCATCCAAATAGTCAATCAATCGACCTTGAACGCCAAGTCCCATCAAATGCCCCAACTTTTCCCCCACCATCGACTCTACCTTCTCAGGTAATACACCAGCGGCAGGAACAGACAAGCGCACTCCGACAACTCCTGCTTGCAATGAGGACAAATCAAGAAATATGGGCGCGGAAACCCCAGCCACGGCGGCCGAATAGACAATCTCGGATTCGGTATTGGCTTTTTCTGCTCTCAGCAAAACATCCCCGAGACTCAGCACGCCTTCAATCCTGAATTCTTGAAGATTCGCCACTCGCAACCGCCCGGAATATGCAATTTTCTCGCCAGCATTCTCCAAAGCAATCGCCAATAGACCGGGCTGTTCCAGCAGGGAGCGATAGTGGATTACACGCGGGTCTACCGGAAAATGGTAATTGAGTACCCCGGAGAAGGCCGGCATTGCCATACACATCAGGCACCAGTGCACCACGAACCCAATGCGGCGCAAAAGGCTATAGGACAACATAAGCCACTCCAGGATGAGCTAAGGGCAAAAGATGTGGGGCATCGATCAAAGCACCAACACCATGGCCAAATCGTGACCATCAATGGCAAGGCCCAGTTTGCGGTAAAAATTCATCGCGCCAGTATTTCCGAGCTGGGTTCTGACACGCATCGAATGCATACCACAGGACACAAACCAACTCATGGCGACCCCCATTAACGTGCGACCAAGGCCGATGCCCTGACAGTCTGCCTTGACACCAATCAAAGGGATTTCGCCATAACCACCTGCCGCCAGCTTGCAGGTAATAAAGCCCTTCCCCGGCACATGAAACACTCGATCTGCGGCTTTACCACGAACAGAGTTTTCAATCCATTCGACATGCATTCGATCCGCATCCACCCGTGAAATCATCGGGTCGTTATAGAAACGGCTATTCCCGAACAAATTAGCCATATTTGCCACGAGCAACGGAATGTCTTTTTCCGTCGCCACCGACGCCATGTTCATTTTCCCCTCATCTGTTACACGGACGTCGCCCCGGGCAAGCCGGCGTTGCCAGGTGACCCCGATATCGACCAAGCGGAAACCTACCGATTCAAGCTGCTGAATGCCCCCCAATGAGGCGTCCTGCTGCTTATAGAGCAGATACTCATAACCCTGTTTTCTGGCCAGATCCAGCGCCGCATTCAATTGACTGAGATCATTATTTGGCATTCGGAGCAAGCCCATCCGCCTACCAAAGAATTTACTATCCCACTTCAGTTCTTCAATCATTCACGAGCCCTACTACAACAGCTTGTTCATAACGATATATAAAGGCCGCTGCTGCGATTGACGGTACAACTTGCCCAGGTATTCACCAAATGTGCCAAGCATGAACAACTGCACCCCCCCCATAAAAAACACCGTAACCATAATCGACGCCCAACCTGATACGGGAAAGCCATGGGCGAATTTCAGATAAATGTAATATACGCCGACCAGGAAGCTGATGAATGCGGCAGAAAAACCCAAATACATTGCCAACCTTAATGGCAATACAGAAAACGCAGTGATCGCATGCCAGGCTAGTCGAATTTGATGGATCAAATTGTACTTACTTTCCCCGTGCATACGACTACCATGGTTGATCTCTAACTGCGCAACCCTGAAACCCACCCAAGCGATCATGCCATGCATGAATCTCGCCGACTCGCGCATCCCATTCAATACGTCGACAACGTCTCGTCTTAAAATACGTAGCATGGCCTGATTGATGGGCATATCAATCTTCGACAATTTATTTATGATTTTCCAGAATGCGTTTGACAGCAATTTCTTAGCAAGATGATCCTGCCGATTACGCCTAATGGCATATACAACGTCATAGCCTTCTTTATATTTTGTATACAGCCTATGGATTTCCTCAGGTGGGTCCTGTAGATCGCCATCCATTAAAACAACCGCATCTCCATTAGCGAAATCGAGACCAGCGGTGATCGCAAAATGGTGGCCAAAGTTTCTGGCAAATCTTAGCCCTTTAACTCTAGGATCCCGCATATGGAGTCGTTCGATGATGCCCCATGAATCATCAGCACTGCCATCATCGACCAACAACAACACATACCTATCGCTCTTTTCGCCTTCCGCCACACATAACGACTCCAACTCCACTGTTAAGCGCGATACAAGCTCAGGAATGTTCCCGGCTTCGTTATAGATGGGAACAACAACAGAAAGTATTAGGCGCTCATCCAATCACAGCCCCTTTCATCGTTTTGGGCAATCCAACATGATATGCGTGTACGGTATGCGCAAGAGATCATGCCGTATTGACGATCTGACATCGGGGAAAACCTGCCGAGCAAGCTTTATATACTCAGCCTCTGTTCTCACATAGTGCCCGCGATCATGCCCCAACAAAATCCTGGCAAATCTCGACTGGTTTTCAACATAGCAGCCATCGACCGTGACCAAGCGCCCCCCCACGCGCAGAGCGGCACTGGCCAGCCGAAATAACGACAGCGCCTCTTGATCATCAAGGTGGTGCAACACGCCACCCGCTATCACGATATCGAAATCGCCATTTGAAGGCAGCGTGTCTTCCGAAACACGCGCACATACAAACTCCCCCTTGGCGCCCTTGGATTGCCTGGACTTTTCCTTGGCGGCAGCGATATAGCCTTCATCCATATCAAAGCCAAAATATTCAACACCGCCCGGCAAGTACTCCAAAACATCACCCGGCCCACAACCAATATCCAATATTTTGGACTTAGATTGCGGCTTCACATAGTCACCAATAAAGACTTGGCGAAACCGATGACCACCAACCAGCCGTATATAGCTCGAATAGATCGCCGGCAGAGATAATATTTTTCTAATATCCATATCATTTATCAAAAACAAAGCCCACCGATATCAGCGGCAGCAAACCCATATGCGACAACCGAATATTCACTATGCACACCTCGCCACAACAATGCAGCTGGCCCCAACATGCATGGGCTTGTTATTCCTCAAGTTCTCAATTTCCGGACGCAGCATGAAATTCAGGATAGCCTGCGTCACCCCGCCACTCACAACATGGTCACGCGCCACTATTTTCTCACCGTCTTCACTCTTAGATATTCCCATTCTATATGGCAGCGTTCTTAAGAAAAAAATGGGGACTGGCAAGAACCTGAAGATGTATGAGGAAAATTCAACATTGAATCCCGCGGATTCAAGAAGGCGGTCAAGGTTTTTCTGCGTATATCTTCTGAAATGTCCGGCCCCCACATCCTCGGCTGACCATAGAAAATCGTATGAGGGAACAGTCATATACAACCGCCCCTCTGGTCGCAGAAGCATGCGGATCGACCGCAAGAAAGCCGCATCGTCCTCAATATGTTCTATGACATCAAACAAACCGACCGCCGGTAAAGAATGTTGGCCGAATCCGGCTGTTTCAGTTGTCGCACAAACAACGTTTTTCAGGCCCCTATGCTTTGCATTAACCGCCCCAGCCTTACCTGGCTCAACAAGAACCACGTTAAAGCCCTCTTTTTCCAAGCCCAATGCGACAAAGCCATTCCCACCACCGACATCGAAAATAGCCCCATTGCCAGTTGGCGGATAGTTCCGCACAACAGAGACAATGCAAGCATTTCTATGCCTGAACCAGAACGACTCGTCCTCTACAGCAAAGCAAGCCGCATAACCTTCAGTGGGGTATGAAACATCCTGAACGCCGGAGCCATACCAAATCCCGTCTCCTCCCAACTCGATACTGCCACTTATAGATCGCAAGTCTTGCATTTCCGCATTAGCGCGCATCAATAGACCTCACTTGTGCCCCGTCATATCCACAAGCAACTCGGAAAGCTTGAATGCACTCGTGAAAGCCGGTGATATGGCGTTCAAAACATGTAGAGAATGCTCGGTTTGCTCCACGACGAAATCCATCACCAATTTTCCGCCGCGCAAATCAACAAGCTGAGGTCTTATGCCCACCTTCGCCGAAGGTAACAAATCAGCCTCTTTTACATCCGGCACCAATTTCTGTGCCGCAGACAAGAATCGGCCCTTTGAATATTTCCCGATCTCCTCATGCACCATTCGTCTGAAATCATTTTTATTCTCTATATACAGGGCGGCTAGATGCCGGAGTATTTGCGTCACCTCCAACACACCCGCACCTTGGATGACGCCATAGTTCTCCCGACCCAAGGCGGGGATGGCGGTCGGGCCGACATAAACGTCGCCACTAGCCACGCGCGTGAAATGCACCCCAAGAAAGGGCAAGCTAGTGTCTGGCGCCGGATAGATATTGCCCCTCACATACCCACTCTTGCTCGGCGCGAGCTTGTAATACAAGCCCTTGAAGGGCACTAGCGCATACCCCTCACCTAAACCGTACTGGGCTGCAATTTTGTCAGCCTGCGCACCCGCGCAGTTAAACATGTAGCCATAATTTATTTTTTCTTGAGAGGCCACTATATAGCGCCCTCGCTCCTCACACTTGACCACCTTGTTATCAAAGAGAAACCTCACCCCCTTGCTCACCAGCAGATCATGCATCACCCCTGCCACACGCTGGCTATCTATAACGCAGGTATCGGGACTATAGATTCCGTAGCCACAGGGGTTGGCATATGGCTCTAGTGATTTTATTTGCTGCTCATCGAGGAGTTCGGCCCTGATTGCGTTATCCTGCGCATTCTTCATCAACCGCTTGAGCGCGGGGATATCTGCTTCACTCGTGGCAATAATCACCTTGCCTAGACATGAAAATGGAATGCCATATTCATCAGCAAATTGCCGCATCCTGCGGGCGCCCTCGGCGCATACACGGGCTTTAATGGTATCCGCGCCGTAATAGATGCCCGAATGCAAGACCCCGCTGTTGCGACCACTGGCATGCACCGCAGGCCTAGCCTCTTTCTCGATAATAACAACCGCTGCGGTTGGGAAGCGCGCCTTCAACTCATAGGCCGTTGCCATTCCAACTATGCCCGATCCGACAATTACAAAATCCGCATGCATGGCCTTATTCCCGCCCAATCTCCTTGCCGTTCCATCGAACGTTGGCCCAATACTCATTGCCAAATCTCACCAGTCTCACAAGGCGCGGGCTATCCTCTGCAGCAAACCGGCGCTTGAGCGTAACGAAACCTTCATTCGAGGTCACACTCGCCCCCGCCAATTCACCAGCCGCCAAGCGCCTGGTCACCTCACTCAACAGCTCGCCAAATCGATTTGAGTCGCGAGGCTCAATCATAATTTCCACCTCGCCCGCACTACCCCTGGGCAGCAACAAAGTCACTTCGCCATTACGGAGATAGGAAAACATACCCACCTCTGTCGTAACTGCCTTACCTCTTGGTCTCTGGCCGAAATTTAGTTCATAGTCGTCTCCGAAAAGGTATATGGTCGGACTGACCACATCCATCATTCTTTTTGCCTTCCAGATATAGGCACCTCCTTCATCTTTTGTGGCGCTTAACCACCAGAGATGGGGCAAATCAGCCTGGGGAAGAAAATCAGATGCTATAGACCAGTCCCTTTTGTACGTTTCACGGTCGTACTTGAACAGCACGAGATGTCGCGTAGGCAGCATCTTGCCACCCGAGAAGGGCTGATTTCCCAAATACAGATCGCCGCTCTTGCGTGGCTCGAAATAAACAAAGGCGGCGGAATCCTCTTTTCTTATTTTATTGGCTTCGCCGAAGTACGAGCTTTCGAGAATTGACGACCTGTCACTCTGATCGGCAAGCTGATAGGCAAATACCAACCGTGGAACGCCGAGCATTACGAAGAAGGCAAGAAGCGCATTTGCATAGACCCTCTTCAATCTTGTCGCTTGAGATTCTGCATATTGCTGCAACAATGCAAATGGCACCAACAGAACCAAATAGAGACAAGGCAACAGATATTGAGCGCTCTTCGCCTGGGTATATTGCGAGGTCTGCGCCACCATCGAATAGGCCACTATTGCCAACAATGCTGCCGCATATATTGCCAAGCCCCGCCGATACCCGACATCAGCATGGCCACTCGATGATTTATGCAATTTATAGATTGTCAGCAGACCGAGCATCACAATAGCCAGCCCCACCGCGACTGCGATTAGCATCGGAATGGTCATCACCAATCTTTCGACCATATAGGGCTGGAAATGCTGTTGCGACGCCACCCCAAAAAGATAGCTCATCCAACGCAGTGAGAGCACGGGCACTCTATCGCCCATATATGAATTGCTGCTCGAAAGCGAGATTCCCTGAATGGCCCCGTTGACAGCGCCCTTGATAAAGGAGACTGTCCCCTCAATGCCCACCACCACAAATAACGCAACGAAGGCAAACAATATGGCGGCAGGCAATATCCGAAATAACCGTTGCGCCCCCTTGGCTTTGATAACAGCCGGACCAGACCCTACATCTGTCCACCCCACCGCGGCAACCAACAAGAAAGGCACGAAGATAGGTAAGAAATGGCCATAGGCCACGGCCACATACGCCACAATCACGCCGTAAGTTTTTAGCCCCGCCAACGAAAACAGCCTTATGTATGGCAGCGCGGCAAGCAACAAGTACAAACATGTAATGCTTAGAGTTTCTAGTGCATACATGTTGTAAAAGGCCGATATCAAGGAATGGCTCGCCCCTGTTATCAACACGGCAAGTAGCGCTGCCAATTGACCATAGCGCCGGAAGAACGCCCAGGCCGATAGCAAGATGCAACCATATAGAAATGCGCCAATACCAAAATACACGGGATAGTTATTGTCACCTGTCAGCATCGCATACTGCGCAAACGGCGTGTACTGAATGGGATTCAGCTGAAGATTAAAAGCCAACTTATTAAGCTGCCAATCCGCTGCCGGGGGGTTCACCAGGCTGTCTTCCATTGCCATATAACGCTCAGGGATCGTGCGTTTTATCAGGTACTTGATGTAACGCACTCGCTCGGACAGCTCGCTTTCGCTGCTCAGGCCAGTGGCCGTCAAACCTGAATCCGTCAGCCGCTTTGCCACATCGGAATAGACGGTAATATCGCCTCCACCTTCAGTAAATGGCCCAAAATTCCCCGCCAAGTGCAGCGGCAAGAAAAACAGATTTGCCAGCAATAGAAAGGCGCCCAGCAATTTGGCATGCGCGGGTAAGCGTTCTTTAATTATCGCCCCCAATCGACCGCCCGTAGCCTCACGGCGAATACCCAATAGATACAACACCAGCATTGCCGCCCCCAATACCCAGGCCTGCTGGATCGGCATCAACAACCAAGCGCCGGCAAAAAACACCAACGACAGAAAATAACCGAATCCAACTCTTACCGCCGTTGGCATCTTTTTCTCGCAGGCAGAAGCAAACACCAGTTCCCCTACCAGAGCGGATACTGCGTAGACGACCACTACCACAAACAGCGAGATAAGCAGGAACATACCAGCGCAATCCTATTCAATATTTTTTTCCGCTCTGACTTTCAGGCCCTGAAACGCCAACGCCCGGGCATCCCCCGTCATTCGGTAGGATGTCGGCGTCGCCGCCCAAGAGCTCGTCAAAACAAATTCCGCGTTCCCGTGGGCGTCAAAAAAAACCTTGGGTAGTTGGAAGACATGGCTGAATGCCATCGAATCCACTTCAACCTTTATCGCGCCACCCGTTTTGCCCAAGGGCGCAATGGTAACCACCGCCGGCCCAGTGCCAGTCATATCCCGATACAGGGTGCCGCTAACAATCAGGCTCAAGTCCGTTTTGTTGGGATTACCTACCTTGATGCGCACGCCATTCTCATGCCAGCCATCCGCGTCCGCCTGGGGATACGAGGCCGAGGTGTCCTTCGCCAATATCCTTAGCACTGTACCATCGGGCAATGACAGGCTTTCCGGCAACGCCTTCATGCCATAACGGGCCTGCAGCAGATGATTGGCCTCTGGTGCCACGCGATTGTTTGGGTGGGTATTTTCCTTATAACCGTCCAAGGCAATGACATAATCAGCCTTGGCATTCATACGCGCCAACTCCTCCGCCGAGTCCGTGCGCCCGATAGATACCCCTCCCACACGCCCACGCCAATGAGGAAATTGATTAGCAAGCACCCAGTATTGATAACTCAATGAATTGTGCTGATGTATGGCGGTATTTCCCAGGAGAATATCGCCCAACCCACGCCTGTCCGCGTCCGAAAGGATAATTTTTATTGCGTCGCGCTCACGATAATCCCCAGGTATGACTGATCGACTGGGGGCATGTAGCAATAATTGCCCCTGCTGCGCAAACATGGCCACCAGCGGGATCGATAACACAGCCCAGTACGCAACCGTGTTCCGCGGAAAAACCATACGCCACAGCAGCGGTGGCATTAATAGGAATGCCGCGATATATGGAAAATCCACGGAGGACGCCCTCGATGGATACATGGACAGCACCAACATCGGCACCAAGCCCATCGCCAGCAGAATGAAGAGGCCGGTCGCGGTGTCGGCTGTCTTGGTCGCCCCCCCTCCGGCCACGACGAAATGGCGTGCCAAATGCATGCCGAGCGCAAGCATGCTCAAGACGGCGCCGATTATGAACACTGGAAGCGTCAAGTGATAAAAAGGCAGTAGGCCAAGGTAAAAGGCCAGGTTATCGGTGAAAGAGCCACCAGCCTGCGTTGTTCCAGCAACCTTTGCCCAATAGCCGTAATACTCGACAATGCGTTTTGCATTCGGCAGCAGGAACCATGCACTCGCCACAACACCAACGGCGATTGCCAGGCTCGCGTTTCCCCAATTTATTTTTTTTCCCTGCTTCTTGGCCACTAGCAACACGATCGCCGCGTGGGCCAAAAAGAACGGCATTATTGTGGTTCGGAACAAAACGGTAATTCCGCACAACAGCCCATATACCAGCGCTTCGCGCCGCCTCGATAACAGCTGGCTTTTCAAAAGGAATGCCGTTGCCCAAACGAATGGCACGGCAGCCACAAAATCCACCATGAAGCTACGCAAGCCATGGGACACCGCGCTCGGCAACACCGCCGCAAAAAGACCAGCGGCCACGACAAAATGGCCATCGTCACGAATCTGTTTGGCAAGAAACATGGTTCCGACCACCCAGCCGATATAGCCAACGGCGATAAACCAATAGGCATGAGCCGGATCCAAGCCGAACAAGAGAAAAAACGCCATGCCTCCCCACCAAAGCATGGGGGAAGTCTGCTGCCCCCCCACCACGGCGTATTTCGCGACTAACGCAGCCATGCCTTGATCACGCAACAACCAATAATCCCGATAGGCCTCGCTCAAATACACAAGCGAGTCCGCCTGCGGAGCGTTAATCAGTTGATAGATTTCCATCCACTGCATATTGAGCAGCACGACTACCGCGGCCAACATTACGGGGAGAATCAGTGGCCTCCACGAAAGAGCCGATGGCCTTATTTCGCCGTCATCGATTTGCGAGAAGAGCCTACCTAATCGTGAAAGCATTGCTTTCCACTCCGTAAAAAGCCAGCTTTCGCCGATCTTCCGCAGATGCATGCTCCGTGAGTTTGTCCGGCGCATCCAATACGTACGCTGTCAGCTCACTCACCGCCGGAATCTCATTTTTGCTCAAATATTCATACTGCCCATTCGGCAAAACCTGGTTCAGCGTCATCGTCAAGACAGGCCCGCGATTATCGATGCTGCGCAGCCAGAACTTGTCTATTGGCCGAATCGGAACACCAACCCAACGGAGCCGCGCCGGCGATAGCGCGAAATACTCCACCCTGGAATTCCATTCAACCCAATTGTCGGGCGTCACTTGCGCGGGGCGGAATACAACATAGTCCTTGTTGAGTGCCACATGAACCAGAAATCGATCTTTTTCCGTCGAGATGGTCTGCATTTTGACGAAGTGCCCGCCCTCTTCCAATAAATCATTGATCTCTTTGTGGAATCGATTGAGGGTATGAAATCTCTCGCCGCCGACCGCAGTGCCCGGCTGGTCCGATATTATGAGCATTGGATAGTGATCGAGTTTTCCCGCGATTGCTTTGGGCTCTTCCGGGTGAATCAGTTTTGTCATGTCGGCAAACTGCGTTACCGAGCCACGAAAATGCGGGTCAATCATCCACGACCAATATGCGGCGGTCACGTTATAGATCGGATGAGAATAGACCTGCATCATTCCCTTACGCACACCATATTTGTTGCAGAACTCCAGCAGTTCGGAACTGAATTTTTGAAAATCCAGCGCGGAATACTGTCTTTCCGCTATCGGTAGATTGGCAAGCGAGAGGATTGCCGCGATCGGTGCCGAAACCATAAGGATAGCGATTATGCGCTTCCCCGCCTCATACCCACTGACCAGGAAGCTAAACATTGCTATCAATATTGCGGCCAGCATTGGCAGGACCGGAATATCCCCGACGCTCGCCAATGTTCCTCGGTAAGTTATAAACCCAATCGGGAGAGCAGCCGCGAACAGAACTAGAAAATATCCCTGTTCCTTGGCGCTCGCCCAGATACCACCCCAAGCTTCCGCATCGCACGGCGGCGACAAAATGCGTTTGGCGGCAAGCAGACAAAGCCCTGCAAAAATCACGGGGAACAAGCCGGATAGATGGGTTCCGCCCAAGTTCCTTAAATAGAACAAATACCGGTCAGAAGTCGTCGCAAGCGCATATTGCGCCGACTGGAAAGCGTCCATGTCGCCCCATGCGCGATAGTAGGAGATGATATCTTGAAATTTCGGAAAATAGTACCAACCGCAAGCCAGTACCGCGCCCAACGCAAAATATATGCAATGCCGCAAACGTCTATAAAACGGGTACCTTTTTGCGCTCAGCCAGGGCAGGAAAAGGTACGACAACATTCCCCATATCACATACCCGGGCAAGCTCACTTTAAAAAGCGTTCCCAGACCCGCCGACAAACCAGCCACGACCACATAATTTGATTTGTTTTGCTTGATTGCGCGCAGCAAGAATATCCAGCTTAATGCATTGAAAAATGCCGCCTCATAATCATTGCGGGTCTGAAGAAAATTCTGGTAAATGAAATTAGGCAATAGTGCAAAAGCCAATGCGCCCCAAAAGGCGACTCTCCTGGATGCACCGAGCTCCTGGGCCAAAAAATACGTTGCAACTATGCCGCCAAACCCAAATAACGCCGAAACCACGTAGGGCGACGAGGGGCTTAGGCCGAACACCAGAAAACTCGCAGCAAGAAACAAGGCGTGCCCAGGCGCGCGCGAATCGAACACGGCGGATGCCGCCTCGGCCCACTGGCCATCCAGCCACAGCCGAAACAATCGCAAACCGTCATTCTGGTAAGCCAGGTTGTCCCACATAGGCGGGAGCCCGGCCAGGTAATATGCTCGCAAGCTCATAGCGCATGAGAGCAACACGAGCGACAATATTAAAAACCAGAGCACGTCTGATTTTGCGGTGCTATTGCCATTATCGAGCATGGATTTCATCCCTTTCGGAGCCAGCCCATATCCAGACCTTTCTCCCCACCTAAATCTGTAGATTGCCGATAATGGAATGCCGCCAGTTCACGCATGGTCCCAACCGGACGAGGCGAGAATGCCAACCGTTCGAAGACTTGTTCCAATCGCTGGATTTTCTCATTCAACGAAATGTCCATACGGTAAAGCGAATGGCTATATTTGTCAGTAGTATCCTCTGGGCCAAGAAAGTCCGCCGGGTGCAAAAGATAATAAAAACCCTTGTGCGCATTTAGCAGGCGCTCTACCTGCTTCAATAGAAATGGCCAGCCGAACATAAAACCCACGGTATGCCAGATACACGGCGTTAAACGGCTCAATGTCGGCAAGGGTAGAACCAGCAAGCCCTCCGAGGTCGGCTCTCGCAAGACCCTAAAATCCTTGTCGGTATAGTATGGTTCGGTCGGCCGTACAAACGGGCCCAGCCAATCCGGACGATCAATGATGCGGATGCTTTTTTTCGGATTGCCTAAATGATGAAAGAAGTTCTTGATTACAGCCGGGTAGAGCACAAACGACGGAAACACCGAAGTGTCATAGAGGTATCGCAGCTCTATCAAGGCCTTGACGACCCGCGACGAAGTGGACCATGCGGGGGCGATAAAGCCAACGGGCTCCGCGCCGATGCAGTCCGCTATGAGATCATGCGCTCGCCCTATTTCGTCGCGCACCATAGCCGGTGTCATTCTTCCCAGATCGACACGATGAGACCAGCTGTGATTTCCGATTTCATGCCCCGCTTGTGCCCAATCACGCACCCTTGAAAATATTTCCTTATTCTCAAGATCCTTGCCAATGACATAGATGGACAAAGGGATGCCATAACGCTCGGCTATCGATAAAAGGCGATCCATCCCCTCGAAGAAGGATGGGTCCCTATAACCCGCAGGAAAACCGTAAGCCTCGTTCAGGGAATCGAAATTAATACTGACCGCAGTAGGCGCGCCAGATAGGTGCATAGCTTACTGCTCCGCAAATATGTCTTGCCAACGAACGATATGCCCGCCGCATTTCCTAAATCTTTCGATGTCCTGCTTGGCAGGCAGCCCAAAGTAACTAGGCGCCGAATCATCCAAGGATACTTTTCGCCCCTCTACAAGCGCATCAATCGACAAGAGCAACATGGTCGGATATTGCCGGTATGTCTCTAAATAGAATCTGACCATGCTTGTAGGTAGCCATTGCTCAGGTACTTTCTGCTGAAAGAGAATATCACCCTCGTCAACCGACTCGGTTACCCTATGAAAAGTCACTCCCTGCATGGCCCCATCGCTAAAGGCCCAAAGATAAGGGAATATCCCCTTGTATCCAGGCAGTAGCGATGCATGCTTGTTGATACAACCTAAAGTCGGCACGCTCAATACCTGTGTTTTCAAAATCTCGCCTACCCAGATCACCAAGATATCCGGACGAGCCGATCTCAACCACTCTAGAAATGCAGCGTCATTCGGGCCGGTGCACCGGCCATAGGCCACACCATGGTATTTTGCTAATGCTTGAAAATTGGGAGCCGCTCGCCGGAATATCGCCCTTACCGCACGGCGCAACCGTGAAAGGCTAGCCAGACACCCCAATTTGATGAAATCCACCAAACCGAAATGAGTAAGGTACCAGAGCGCAATGCGCCCGCCGCGCAATTTGGCCAAAGTTGCCGGGCAGGTCCACAAACCGACCACCTCATGCCCGCCTTGCCTCAAAACCGGAATGGCGCGCTCCCAGACCGGAAGCGCCCAAACAAAATCCGACTCTGTGACAATGACGATCCTTGCCATAAATTATGTTTTTTTTGGGCGGAAAAAGTTTTTTATGAAACCGATTCTATGCAATCTCAAAAAAAGAAATGCAGCGAATAGTCCGCCTATCATCGCAGGCGAATAAAGGAATAGCCTTGATGCAAGGAATGATGAGGCGCCGTTTGCTCCACCCACCAGCTTGTATAGAAATTCAAAACTCTGCTCCCCGACACCCAGCCCACCTGGTGAAATGGGAATGGCGTTGGCCAGCAAGCCAAAAGGCCCCACCGAGAAAACCGCCATAAAATCCAGATTTGACTGGCTGTGCACGGAACATAGATATATCAACAGGATTGCCAAACCATGGATCAGCACACTCAGAATAGATGCGATGACTAGGGTATGGCTGGAATATTGCGACAGCCTCAAGCGGGCGAGTAGATTGCGAAACGCCACATAGACCCTGGATATGGGACTATTATGTTTGTCTGATATCACACCGACTTCTGTCTTTAACAAAATCCAGAGCAAAGCCGCAATCAGCACGAAGATCGCCGTGAACGCCGCAAAATATGGCAACAACTCTTGCTTCGAGGCGACAATAAAGACGCTCGACACCAAGCCGAGGCCTATCATCGCCAGCATACCCAGCAATCGGTCCAATATAAGGCTACCTAACAGAGCCGTTTTTCCGACCTCGACATGCCGCAGCAGATAATATGCCTTGGCCGCATCACCAGAAACGCCACCCGGCAGGAATAGCGAATAAAAAATGCCAAGGCAGTTAAATACAAAGCAACGAAATACCGAGATGTGAATGTGCTGATCTCGCAGCAGCCACTGAAGCCGGAGGCTGCTTAAATAAACCATGGCGAATGCAAGCAACAGCCCCTTCGCCGCCAAGGACAAAGTTATAGCCTGAAGAGGCCTGATATCCAGTACATTAGAGCGGTATAGCCAATATACGATACCCGCCCCCAAGGAGTATTCGGCTATCAACCAAACTGCCTTCTGAAGGCTAGATCTCTGATTCATGTTTCACCAAGACGATCTGCGTGGCTACGACATTTGCAGCAGCGACTGGATGATCTTCTCTGCCGCATGCCCATCACCATATGGAAAAGAATCGTCCACGCCGACCCCTCCCCTCGATTCATGTGCCTCAAACGCCTGTAGGATGGCTGTCCTAGAGGTGCCACAAAGAATATTTGCTCCGCAGTCTACGGTTTCCACCCATTCCGTCTCGTTTCGCAAGGTCAGGCAAGGGACCTGAGTGAAATAGGCCTCCTTCTGAACACCCCCGCTATCGGTCACAATCATGCGAGCGCCCAATTCAAGCTCTATCATCTCCAGATAGGGCAGCGGATCTAACAAGCGGAGCGACTCCGCCACGGCGATATTCATATCCGATAGACGCTTACGTGTTCTTGGGTGCAAGGCGAGCACCACGGGGTAATGTTTGGACAGATCAGCGAGCGCGGCAAAAATCTCCCGCAGGCTTTCCTCGGCATCAGTGTTCTCGGCACGATGCACGGTCGCCAAGATATAGCCCTTGGGGGAAAGCCCATAATCAGCTAGCGCCCTGGGATTGCTTTCGATCTTCTTCCGGTAGAACAACATGCCGTCGTACATAACGTCGCCGACATTAAGAACACCTTCGAATATTCCTTCCTTCGACAGGTTGAATACGGCTTGCGCAGTCGGGCAATACAATAACTTCGAAACATGATCCGTTAGGATTCTATTTACTTCCTCGGGCATTTTTTTATTGAAGCTACGCAAGCCGGCTTCGACATGCGCCACGGGGATATGCAGTTTCGCCGCGGCCAACGCAGCGGCAAGAGTCGAATTGGTGTCACCATATACCAAGACCAGGTCCGGCGACTCATTCAACAAGAGCCCCTCGAGTTTCTCTAGCATCCTGCCAGTTTGAACGCCATGCGACGATGAACCGATCTCCAGGTTATATGACGGCTCCGGTATCTCGAGCTGCCGAAAAAACACCTCGCTCATATTGGCATCGTAGTGCTGCCCCGTATGAACGATGATCTCTTGGATCAAATCGGCGTGCCCCTGATTATGTTGGGCAATCGCGCGCGACAGGACAGCTGCCTTGACGAACTGGGGCCTGGCGCCCACAACAGTAATGATTTTTTTCGACGGCATTCTCTTTAAACCCGCTCCTGCATCGCACATGACACCGCCTGCGCAACCCGCTGTTGATCGTCATCCGTCAAATAGGGGTGCATGGGCAGGCTCAACACCCGCTGAGCCGCGGCCTCGGCCACCGGGAAGGCACCCGCCGGCAAACCAAGACTGGCGAACACCGGCTGCAGATTCAGCGGAATGGGATAATGCACTGCAGTAGGGATACCCTGCTGCTTCAACGATTCTTGTATGGCCGCGCGGTTATCGACTTGTATCGTGTATTGCGCATAGACACTGACGTTATGTGGCTCGATGTGCGGTGTCGCCGCAATACCGTTCAACAGCCCGGAATAGCGCAAGCCAATTCGCTCGCGCGCCGCCACCTCTCCGGGAAAAACATCGAATTTGGCCAATAGAATTGCAGCCTGAAGCGTGTCTATCCGGCCATTGATCCCCAGGACGGCATGGTGGTATCGCCTATCTTGGCCATGCGCTCGAAGCCAGCGCATCTTGGCCGCCAACTCTCCGTCCTCGGTAAAACAAGCGCCGCTGTCGCCATAGCCACCCAGCGGCTTGCTTGGGAAGAAACTGGTGCAACCGATCGTCGTTAGGCCACAGGACTTACGGCCTTTGTAACTTGCGCCGAAACTCTGCGCGCCATCTTCAATGACCGGCAAGCCATGGTTTGCAGCAATGGTGTTTATTTCGTCGTAATCGGCGCATTGCCCATAGAGCGAAACCGGCATGATCGCCTTGGTACGAGGCGTTATTGCGCCCTCGATCAAATCGGCCCGGATATTACAGGTGAGAGGGTCTATATCGACGAATACCGGCTTGGCGCCGATCAACGCTATAACTTCAGCCGTGGCGATAAATGAAAATGGCGTCGTGATGACTTCGTCCCCCGCGCCGACGTCCAGCGCCATCAATGCCAGCAGCAGGGCGTCGGTGCCACTGGCAACGCCCACGCAATGTCTCGCGCCCACATAATCGGCGAGTTTTTGCTCTAGCTCCGCCACCTCCGGCCCGAGGATATATTGGCCATGCTCGAGTACGACTTGAATGCGTCTATTGACCTCTTCTTGGACCGACGCATACTGCGTTTTAAGATCAATGAATTCCATCACGGTCCACCCCTAATGAAGAGATCAGCGCGGCTGGCAGGCGCCGCCGCCGATCAAATAGCGTGCACCACACGATTGACAAGCATGTTCACCCTCCGCATCCGGCAGGCGCACGCCGCACTGGCACACCCACCCCCTCTGCCTAGCCGGATTGCCCATCACCAATGCATATGGCGGAACGTCGTGTGTCACCACCGCGCCAGCGGCGATAAAGGCGAATTCGCCAATCTCCCTGCCACAAACGATGGTGGCATTTGCGCCGATCGTTGCGCCACGACGAACTAGCGTAGGCTTATATTCATGCTTGCGCGGAACGTGACTACGTGGATTGACGACATTAGTGAACACCATGCTGGGGCCACAGAACACATCGTCTTGCAGAATAACGTCGTCGTAGATGGAAACGTTGTTTTGAACCTTGACGTTGTTACCCAAGGTCACCCGGTTGCCGACAAAAACATTCTGGCCAAGCGAGCAATTCGATCCGATACGCGCGCCGGCGCAGACATGCGTCCAATGCCAGATACGCGTACCTTCTCCAATTTGCGCACCATCATCTACGATCGCGGTCTCATGAATGGCGTCGCCCATACCGCCCCCTTAGTAATCTAGTGGCAGCGATATGCGACGGCCATCACGCGCGGAAAGATAGGCGGCAATAAGCAGCTCAAGTGAACGCAGGCCCTCACGGCCGTCGGTTTCCGGTTGCGCCTCGCCGCGCAGCACCCGTATGACGTTGTCGTAATAAAGCGGATGGCCAAAGCCATAAACCGAAGTCGTTTCATAACTCGCCTGGCGCACCTGCTCATCATCGGGATCGGCATCGGCGAACTCCCAATGTTGAATTTCGTTGACCGCCACGCCCCCAACCCGCACCGTCCCCCGGTCACCGATGATCGTGATCGAGCCTTCCAGATTCTTCGGATAGGTCAACATGGTAACGTTCATCGAGCCCAGGGCGCCGGAACGCCACTTGATGCTGATAACCCCGGAATCCTCCACCTCGATGTCGCGGGCCAAGGTCGCCGTATAGGCTTGCACGCTTTCTACTGGCCCGATCAGCCAATCGAGCAAATCGACATAGTGACTGGCCTGGTTCATGAAGGCGCCGCCATCGAACTCCCAGGTACCGCGCCATTTGGCGCTATCGTAATAGGCCTGTGGCCGAGTCCAGAACACATTGATGTTGACCATGTTGATACGGCCAAAACGCCCCTTCTCCATGGCTCGCTTGACCATCTGCAGCGTGGCATTGCGCCGGTTCTGTTTGACCACGAACAAATGCACGCCCGCGCCATCGCAGGCTTGCACCATGCGCTTGCC